>ERZ824575.756-NODE-756-length-37676-cov-4.520560_pt1 | contig 37676 bp, 30 predicted proteins | sample MGYA00519470_ERZ824575 | MGnify/ENA primary metagenome ERZ824575 (study PRJEB31778, sample SAMEA3449170) | human gut metagenome | biome: human gut; feature: human-associated habitat; material: faeces | place: United Kingdom | collected 2010/2012 ...
TGGCGGGATCGGCCAGCGCACGGATCGTGGCGGCGCGGTCGTGGATCGAGACGCCGGTGGTGCAACCCTGTCCCAGCAGGTCGACCGTCACGGTGAAGGGAGTCCCCAGCAGCGAAGTGTTGTTCTCCTCCATCATGTTCAGTTCCAACTCCTCGCAGCGCGACTCCGAAAGCGGTGCGCAGAGCACGCCGCGGCCGTTGGAGAGCATGAAATTGACGATTTCGGGGGTGATTTTCTCGGCGGCGACGATGAAATCGCCCTCGTTTTCGCGGTCTTCGTCGTCGACGACGATCACGATCCGGCCCTCGCGGAAATCCTCGATAGCCTCTTCGACCGTATTGAAAATAGCGTTCTTAGCCATAATTTGCACTCGTATTTTATTTATTCTCTTCGGGTTTGCGTTTGAACCTGCCGGCGAGCGCCGACATCCATTTCGGAGTATGGATCCCCCACTTCTCCTTGTAGTATTTGATACGTCCGGTGTACCAGTCGACGTCGAGCAGCACCGAGTCGTTGGTCGCCTTGTAGGTGAGGTAGACGGCGATCGGGGCGAGGATGAACGACGAGAGCCACATGCCGTAGAAAGCTTCCCAGTTGCCTTCGCGCGCAGCCTTTTCGCCCGAGATGCTGATGATGTAGTAGATGACGAAGAAGATCACCGAGATGACGATCGGCGTTCCCAGGCCGCCCTTGCGGATAATGGCGCCCAGCGGTGCGCCGATCAGGAAGAAGATCATGATCGAGATCGGAAGCGAAATCTTGCGGTGCCACTCGATCTTGCTGCGGTAGAGCTGGTTGAGCGCCTCCTTGGCCGTCGATTCGTCGAAAGAGAAGAGGCCGCGCGAGTTCTTGGCGTTGGCGCGTGCGATGCCCCACACCTTGTCCCGGTCGCGCAGGCCGAGCCGTGCGATGGAGTCGGCGATGAGGGCGTCGCGGAATCCGCTTTTGTCGATGCGTGCGCTGTCGGGCAGGGGCAGCACCTGGTTGTCGTTGGCGAAGATCTGCTCCCTGAGCAGCGGTTCGTAGGAGCGTGTGGTGGCCGAATTGACCGTCAGCTCCAGCGAGTCGATCGCCCGGTCGAGCTGGGCGATGTTCTTGGTCGTGCTCTGGTTCGAGAAGTTGGCGTCCGAGCGTTCGAAACCGAAACCCTCCATGGGGATGACGCCGTCCTGCTTCTCGAAGATGTGATGGCGCAGCGCGCTTTTGCTGTACCACTGGTAGTTGCGCGTCTGCTCGTAGGTCTCGCCGTTGAAGAGCGTGACGAGCAGGTATTTCTTGTCGTCCGACAGGCGGATGTAGCCCGAGTCGGCCACCGTGGTGGTCATGTTGCCGTTGATGTTGCGGTTGTCGTAGATCAGCACGTCGCGCAGCAGGTGGGTCTTGGGGTCCTGTTTGCCGACGCGGATGCTCATGTCCTCGATGCCGTTGAAGAAGAGCCCGTCCTGGAATTCGATGACCTGTTTCTGCTGGCGGATGTCGTAGAGGATGCTGAGCATCTTCTTGTTGGCATAGGGAACCAGATTGTTCACCACGAAGAAACTGCCGATGGCGATGATGCCCACCACGATGATGAGCGGTTTGAGTATTTTCGGCAGCGACATGCCCGCCGACTTCATCGCCAGCAACTCGTAGTTTTCGCCCAGGTTGCCCAGCGTCATGATCGCCGCCAGCAGCATCGCCAGCGGCAGGCCCATGGGAATCATGTTGGCCATGGCGTAGCTCATCAGCTCGATGATGACGCCGGCGTCGAGCCCCTTGCCCACCAGCTCGTCGATATACCGCCAGATGAAATTCATCATCAGGACGAACATCACGATGAAGAAGGTCAGGAACATCGGTCCCAGATACGACTTCAATACGAGCTTGTGAATCGTTTTCATCCGCGGCGGGTTTTGGCGCTTTCGTGTCGCAAAGATAATAGTTTTGCCACAATAAGCGACGCGGTGAGGACAAATATTATGGCCACGCCCGAGGGCAGTTCCCACTGGTAGCTGACCGCCAGGCCGGCCACTCCGCCCAGTGCGCCGAGCACGGCGGAGCCGAAGGCGATCGTGCGGAAGGATTTCGAGAGCGTGTTCATCGTCACGGCGGGGACGGTCATCAGCGAGATGAGCAGCACGATGCCCATGACGCGGATGGCCAGCACGATGGTGACGGCCGTGAGGGCAGCCATGAGATAGGAGACGGTCTGCGTGGCGATGCCCTGGCTGCGGGCGAATTCGCGGTCGAAGGCGACGTACATCACCGGACGCAGCCACAGCGCGGCGCCGGCGACGACGAGCGCCGTGAGCGCGGCCAGTGCCGCGACGTCGGCGCCCGAGACCGTTACGATGCTGCCGAAGAGGTATCCGGCCAGATCGCCCGACGTGTAGCCCGGACGCAGGCTCATGAAGAGTACGCCGAGCGCCATGCCGACCGACCAGATGATGCCGATGGCCGAATCCTCGCGGATGCGGCCGCGGTTGCCCGCCCATTCGATGCCGAGCGCCGAGAGAACGGCGAAGACGAGCGCTCCGGCAATGGGATTCAGTCCCAGATAGAAGGCGATGCCCAGCCCGCCGAACGACGCATGGGTGATGCCGCCCGCCAGAAAGACCGTGCGGCGACAGACGACGTAGGTGCCCATGATCCCGCAGGCGATGCCCGAAAGAATGCAGGCCGCGAGCGCGTTGTGCAGATAGGCGTAGCGGGCGATATCGTAGAAAAAATCCATAATTGCCGATAAACGAACGCAAATTTACGGTTTTTATTCGACTTTCGTACGCTTTTTTGTAATTTCGCCGGCAGGAAAAACGAATTGTAAAGATGCTGAGACGACGCGTCAGTTTTCATACGTTGGGCTGCAAGCTCAACTTCTCGGAGAGTTCCACGCTCGCCCGGCAGTTTGCCGAAGGGGGCTTCGAGCGCGTGGCCCCGACGGCCGAAGCCGATATCTGCGTAATCAACAGCTGTTCGGTGACCGAACACGCCGACAAGAAATGCCGCAACCTGATCCGCAGGCTGCATCGGCGCAATCCCGAAGCGATCATTGCCGTGACGGGTTGTTACGCCCAGCTCAAACCGCAGGAGATCGCGGCGATCGACGGGGTGGACATCGTGTTGAGCAACAACGACAAGGAGGATTTATATCGACGGGTGGTCGAACTGGGTGCCAAGGGGCGGCAGATCGTCACCACCTGCACGACCGATGAGTTGACGCGCTTCTTCGCCGCCTTCTCCGGCGGCGACCGCACGCGCGCCTTTCTGAAAGTGCAGGACGGATGCGACTACTGCTGTTCCTACTGCACGATCCACTATGCCCGCGGTGCGAGCCGCAACCTGCCGATCGCCGAGGCGGTGGCCGAGGCGCGCCGCATCGCCGAGGCCGGTCAGCGCGAGATCGTCATCACGGGCGTCAATACCGGCGATTTCGGCCGGACGACCGGCGAGCGGTTCATCGATCTTCTGCGGGCGCTCGACGCGGTCGAGGGGATCGAACGCTATCGAATCTCATCGATAGAACCTAACTTGCTAACGGACGAAATCATTGACTTTTGTGCCTCGTCGCCTAAATTCCAGCATCACTTCCATATTCCGTTGCAGAGCGGTTCGGACCGGATTCTCGGCCTGATGCGCCGACGCTATACGACGGCGCGTTTCGCCGATCGGATCGCCGCCGTGCGCCGGCGGATGCCCGATGCGTTCATCGGCATCGACGTGATCGTCGGTTTCCCGGGCGAGACGGAGGCCGACTTCCGGACGACCTGCGATTTTCTGACGGGGATCGCTCCGGCGTTCCTCCATATTTTCCCCTTCTCGGAGCGGCCCGGTACGCCGGCCGTCGACCTGCCCGGCAAGGTGCAGGCGTCGGTGGCCTCTGAGCGGGTGAAACGGCTCGAAGCGCTGTGCGACCGCCTGCACGGCGATTTCTGCCGGCGCGCCGAGGGCACCGAGTCGGCAGTGCTCTTCGAGAGTACGATGCGCGGCGGGATGATGTTCGGTTTTACGGGCAACTACATCCGCGTCAAAGCGCCTTACGAGCGGGCCTTTATCAACCGGATCTGTCGTGTCAGGCTGGGGGCGATGGACGGTACGCACGACCTTGCGGGGGAGATCGTGCGCGATAACGGCGAAACGGAGCGTTTGTAATCTTTGGCTTCGCCTTAGATACTTTGTCTCGGCATAATCAAGCTAACGCTTGCTTCTGCGCTCGACTTTTCGTATCTTTGGCTTCGCCTTAAATACTCCGCCTCGGCAATTGCAAATAAATTTGCATTGCTCTCGGCTTAATCGTATCTTTGCTACAAATTCTCATTGAAAGATGAAAGGAATCCGCAAACGGGTGTTGGTGAGTTTTCTCAGCGTCGTGGTCCTGCTTTTTTTCGCAGGGCTGGTCTCGTTGTTCGAGCTCCGGCGCGTGAGCTCCGACACGGAGGAGATTCTGCGTGCCAGCGAGCGCAATCTGGGACTTGCCAAGGACATGCTCGATGCCGCTGCGCGGCAGAACAAGGCCGTCGTGCACAGCATCGTGTTCCGGCAGCGCGATTACGATACGGTGCTCATGGGCAGCATCGCCGAAATGGCCCGCACGTTGGAGGTCGTCCGTCGGGAGGCGGTCGAGCAGGCTTATCTCGACACGCTTTCGGCGTCGGCCATGAACGTGCAGCGCCTTACGCAGGAGTTCCTGCGTCTGCAAGCGCAGCGCATGACGTCGGAGGCTTCGGGAAGGTTGGAGCTGCGCGGGGGGAAGGACTCGCTGTCGATGAAGAGCGTCGAAATGGATTTCGATGGCGCGCGCTGGTATGCCGAAGCCTATTCGAAGGCCTACGACAAACTGACCGGTTCGATCAAGAACTACATGATCTCGACCCAGAGTTCGCTGGCCCCGCGTACCGAGCAGCTCAAACGCAACGCCTACCGTGCGGTGACGCCGGTGCTGATCTCGCTGCTGGTGATGATCGCTATCGTGTTGATGCTCTATTACTTCGTTTCGGCCTATCTGGTGCGTCCGGTGCTGGCGATGAATAAGAGTCTGGGCGACTATCTGCGTTTCGGCCTTCCGTTCAGGATCAAGGCCGAAGTCAAGGACGAGGTGGCCGAGTTGAAGGATCGTATCGACGACGTGATCCAGCTGGCTAGGAAAACGAAACCGGAACAACGATGAGACTGGGCGTCGTATTGCGATACGTGGGAATCATCATGCTGGTCGTGGCGCTGTTCATGCTCCTCTCGGCCGGCGTGTCGCTGGTCAGCCATACCGACTCCGGGTACTACCCGCTGCTGCTTTCGGCATTGCTGACGGCGTTGCTGGGCGCTTTCCCGCTCATCTTCGTCGACCGCACCGAACAGCTCAGCAGCAAGGAGGGCTACTGTATCGTCGTGGGTTCGTGGATCGTGGCCAGCGTCGTGGGGATGTTCCCCTATCTGATGTGGGGCGGAGAGTTCTCGCTCGTCAACGCCTGGTTCGAGAGCGTGTCGGGTTATACGACCACCGGTGCGTCGATCCTGAAAGACGTCGAGGCGCTGCCGCGCGGGCTGCTCTTCTGGCGGTCGTGTTCGACGTGGCTGGGCGGTGTCGGCGTGGTGATGTTCGCGCTGCTGATTCTTCCTTCGCTGGGGACGAACAAGGCGCTGCTGACCAACGTCGAGTTGTCGTCGATGGCCAAGCACAACTACCACTACAAGGCGTCGATGATCGCCCAGATCCTGCTGTTCATCTACCTGGGGCTGACGTTCTGTTCGACGCTGGCGTTGAAACTGGCTGGCATGAACTGGTTCGACGCGCTGACGCAGGCCATGTCGGCCGTCGCAACGAGCGGATTCAGCACGAAGAACGCCAGCATCGGGTATTTCGACAGCGTGGCCGTGGAATCGATCCTGATCGTGACGATGTTGCTGGCCAGTATCCATTTCGGCGTGCTTTTCGCTACATTGACGGGACGCCGGAACAATATTTTCCATTCGGAGGTGACGCGGTGGTATCTTTCGATCGTGGCCGTCGTGACGGTCGTCGTGGCCGGCAGCCTCTATTTCGGCGGGGTGTACGACACCGTTGCGGGGGCGTTGCGCTATGCAGCTTTTCAGGTCGTGTCGCTGATTTCGACGGCGGGATTCGCTACGGCCGACACCACCGTCTGGCCGGCGACGGCGATCGTGCTGCTGATTTCCGTTTCGATCGTCTGCGGCTGTGCCGGTTCGACGACGGGCGGTATCAAAACCGACCGGTTCCTGTTGGCAATAAAGACCCTGCGATTGCGTTTCTCTTTACAGCAGCATCCCAACGCCGTGGTGCGCGTGCGTATCGACGGCAACGTGCTGGACGACAAGATCGCCTCGACGGCGGTGGTGTTCATCGTGGCCTATTTTTTGGCGCTGCTCGCGGGAACGGTCGTAGGCACGATGTGCGGAGTGGATATGGAGACGAGTTTCTCGTCGGCGGTGGCCTGTATGGGAAACGTGGGGCCGGGATTCGGCATGGTCGGCTCGCTGGGCAACTACTCCGACCTGCCGGCCGTGATGAAGTTTTCGAATACGATGTTGATGTTGCTGGGTCGTTTGGAGATTTTCGGACTCGTGCAGTTGTTTTTTCTAAAATGGTGGAGATGATGCGTAAAGGATTTTTCCTTTTGGCGGTGTTGGTCGCAGCGGGTGCCGCCGAAGCCTCGGCGCAGGAGGTGACGGCGCGTATCGCGGGACTGGAAGGCAATGCGGAGTATATGGAGATGCTGCGCGAAGAGGCGTCGTTGCAGGCGCGCGAGGATTCGGTGACGATGGTCGTCAACCGGGTGCGTCGACAGCTGCGCGACGATCCGGCGCAGCGGGCGGTCTATTCGGCCGAGATTCTGCGGTGCGAGGAGCAGCTCTTTTCGATCCGCACCGAACGGGGGCGGCTGACCGATCGGATCAATACGGTCGAACAGGATTGGGTGCTGGCGAATCTCGACCTGAGCAGTCCGTCGACGACGACGGCCGGCCGTGCGGCGGGCGCTCCCCTGCCCGATTCGTTGCAGACGGCCGATCTGGTGCACAACGCCTATTTCCGCGAACAGCTTCCGCAGGCCGACTATCGGGCACTGCTGAGTGCGCAGCGCAGGGAGCGCACGGCATTCGACCTGGCGGCGGCCTGTGCGGCGAACTACGAAGCGATCGAAGAGTTGAAGATCTCCTACGACACGATCACGGCCGAGACGCCGGCCGCCGTGCTGTACGAACGTTACCGTACCCTGCAATCGCTCAACCGCTCCTTGTGCGATTCGCTGCAACGGGTGTGGGGTGCGGTCTACGACAACAAGAACTACGCCTATGCCTACGTGCTCGACAGGTTGGGACGCGACGACCTGCTCGCCAAGACGGAGGAGCAGCTGGCCGGCGTGCGGCAGCAGATGGCCTCCGAGCGGGGACGTTACTATGCCGACGAACTGACCGACTATCTGTTGCAGAAACGGGCGCTCGTCGACGTGGAGACGGAGTTGGCCGGAGCGCTGGGGCTGACCGCGGCGCGCGATTCGCTGGCGCGCGCGGCCGCCGGCCTGCGAATCGTCGATTACCGGCTGCCGAAACTCTTCATCGAAGAGCGCATGTTCCTCGAATACGAGCCGATCGGGTTCGTCACGCCGGCCAAATACAACGCCTCGCACCACATTCCGGAGGTAAAGGTCTACGAGCGTGGAACGATCTACCGGATTCTGCTCGGCACCTATACGAACCGCACCAACGGCGGTTACCTCTTCAAGGGTGCCTATCCGCTCGGATACGAAAAGGTCGAGGGGAAATACGCCTACTATGCCGGCGGGTACCGTACGCTCGACGAAGCGCGTGCGGCGCAGGAGCAGATGAAGAAGAAGGGATTCCGTCGTCCTGAGATCGTCGTATGGAACGACGGCGAGCGCACCAACCTGGCCGATGCGGCCGAGCAGGGCAATGCCCCGATGTTCCGCGTCGAGATCGGCGGGCTGGACGGCTTTCCGGAGGAGTTGCGCGCGGCGGTGCAGGCCGTGGCCGGCGAATCCGAAATTTCGCGTGCGGGCCGGCATTTCATCGTCGGGCCGCTGGCGGACAAGGCCGTAGCCGACAAGGTCGCCGAAGCGGTGATGCAGCAGAATGCGTCGTTGGAGGTGAAAATTGCGGAAATAGTTGAATAATTCGAAAAAATCGATTATCTTTCCAGAAACTAAACCTCTCAATCTATGTGGCTCATTATCCTCCTGATCTTATTGGGTGTCCTGTTTCTGGTGGCGGAACTGGTGCTGCTGCCGGGTGTCTCGCTGGGTGCGCTGTTCGCGTTGGTCTGCTACGGCAGCGCGATCTATACGGCTTTTGCCGATTACGGCCCCTTCACGGGCGGTATCGTCGTGCTGATCATTCTGGCGTTGTCGTTCGTGGCTACGGTGCTTTCGCTGCGCTCGAAGACGTGGCAGCGCTTCTCGCTGAAACAGAAGATCGAGTCGTCGAGTATGCCCCTTCCCGATAACGAGGTGAAGGCGGGCGACCGCGGCGTGGCGGTCTCGCGCCTGGCTCCGATGGGCAAGGTCGAGATCGGCGGCAGGATTTACGAGGCCAAGTCGACCGATGTCTATATCGACCAGCGCAGCACGGTCGAGGTGGTCGGGTTCGAGAATTTCAACGTCGTCGTGCGCAAGGTCGCCGACGAACCCTCCGCATGAATTTACTAATCTAAAAATAGTTCAAGATGGATCAAACGGGAATTATCGCGATCGCGGTCTTTGCAGGCCTCGTCGCGCTGTGGTTGATATTTTATTTCATTCCGGTGGGATTGTGGTTCTCGGCGCTGGTTTCGGGCGTCAGAATCAGCCTGTTGCAGTTGATTTTGATGCGCTGGCGCAAGGTGCCGCCCTCGGTGATCGTCTCGTCGATGATCGAGAGTACGAAGGCGGGGCTTTCGCTCGATCCCAACGAGTTGGAGGCGCATTTCCTTGCGGGCGGCAACGTTCCCAATGTCGTCCATGCGCTCGTTTCGGCGCAGAAGGCCAATATTCAGCTCGACTTCAAGATGGCTACGGCGATCGACCTGGCGGGCCGCGACGTGTTCGAGGCGGTGCAGATGTCGGTCAACCCGAAGGTCATCAACACCCCTCCTGTGGCGGCCGTGGCTAAAGACGGTATCCAGCTGATCGCCAAGGCGCGCGTGACGGTGCGTGCCAATATCAAACAATTGGTCGGCGGTGCCGGGGAGGAGACCGTGCTGGCACGTGTGGGCGAAGGTATCGTCTCGTCGATCGGTTCGGCCGTGAGCCACAAGGTCGTGTTGGAGAATCCCGATTCGATCTCGCGCGTGGTACTCGACAAGGGACTGGATGCGGGTACGGCGTTCGAAATCCTCTCGATCGATATCGCCGACATCGACGTGGGCAAGAACATCGGCGCGCAGTTGCAGATGGATCAGGCACAGGCCGACAAGAACATCGCCCAGGCGAAAGCCGAGGAGCGCCGCGCGATGGCCGTCGCGTTGGAGCAGGAAAACCGCGCCAAGGCGCAGGACGCCCGTGCCAAGGTGATTCTGGCCGAGGCCGAAGTGCCGCTGGCGATGGCCGAGGCGTTCCGCAACGGCAATCTGGGGATCATGGACTACTACAAGATGAAAAACGTCATGGCCGATACGGCCATGCGCGAAGCGATCTCGAAGCCCGTCGATAAAAAATAGGAGACCCGTTTGCCGCGGGGATTGCGACATGTCGGTTGAGGAACTTACATACGCGCTCGAAACGTATATCCGGGAATCGCCCCGCAATTATGTGGACGAGGCGATGGCGCTCGTGCCGTCCGATGTCGGGCAGCGGCTCTACGATACGCCGCTCGTACGGGTCGGTTCGGCCGATGATCCCGAATGGGAAGAGATGAAGCGTCCGGAGGCCGTCGGACATCTGTTCCGCACGCCGAAGGAGTGGCTGCCGGAGGCCGTGAGCGTGGTCTCCTATTTCGCCCCGTTCAGCGATTTCGTCGTGGAGGGCAACAAACGCGATGCGGTCGATGTCGGCAACGGCTGGCTCTATGCGCGCGTGGAGGGGCAGGCTTTTCTTACGGAGGTGAACCGTTTCCTCGAACGATGGTTCCGCGAGCGCGGTTACAGGGCCGTCGCTCCCTATGCGAGCGCCGGGTTCCGGTATGTTTTCGAGGCCGGAACCAATGCCGAAATCGCCGACAAGTCGCTCAGTTTCACGAGCAACTGGTCGGAGCGGCACGTGGCCTACGTCTGCGGGCTGGGGACGTTTTCGCTTTCGAAGGGGCTCATCACCGAACGCGGGGTGAGCGGCCGTTTCGGCAGTGTCGTGACCGACGCCCCGCTGCCTGTCACGAAACGCCGCTACACGGGGCTTTACGACTACTGCTCGATGTGCGGAGCTTGTGTGCGCAACTGTCCGGCACAGGCCATTTCGCTCGAACACGGCAAGTCGCATCATCTGTGCTGCTCCTATTTCGACACGCTGCGGGAGAAGTATGCGCCGCGCTTCGGCTGCGGCAAGTGCCAGGTCAATGTGCCGTGCGAGCGGAGAATCCCCAAAAAAGGATAAGTTCCGTTTTTGAACTTCATTTCGTTCGGAAAGAGGGTTCCCCTTATCCGGACATGAAAACGGAATGAGGTTTTGGGAGTTGCGCTCTGCGCGAGCCGCCGAAGGTAAATCGGCGGAGACGAAGCGGCGGCCTGCAACATGGAACCGCATGATTCCGCGAATGAAAATCACCCCTGCCGGAATGTTCCGGCAGGGGTGAATCGTGGGGGCCGGGGCGTCGGACGTTCCTCCGCGCCGATCAGTAGACTTTTTCGGGGAGGGTTTTGCCTTCGGGAGTCCCTTCGAGCCGGTCGTTGAACCGGATCGAGGCGTGCGTGCCGTCGCAGTAGGGCTTGTTGTGCGACGCGCCGCAGCGGCACAGCACGACGCGGTTGCGGATCTCGTAGGTCTCGCCCGATTCGCGGCTGACAGGAATTCCGCCGCGCACCCACAGGCCGCTGCTGGCTCCGATGGCGACGTCTTCGATGAGTCCCAGCGACGGCTCGAAGCGGAATTCGTAGGGAGTGCCGGTCTCGTTGTCCCACGCCATCAGCCGGCCGCTGGGGCACATCGAAGCCTCGCGGATGGCCAGTTCGCGCGCCTCGTCGTTCTCCGGCTGCCCGACCAGATTCCACGCCTGCCCCTTGGCGTCGCAGAAACGTGCGAAGACGCAGTATTTGGGGTTGTCGGTCATCGAGAGGGTCTCGCCTTCGGTCAGTTCGACGTTGTCCAGCAGCGGAGCGTCGTCGGCCGTCAGGCGCGGATCCCACGCCGCGTGGACGTGTGCTCCGTCGCAATAGGGCTTGTTCTTCGAGGCGCCGCAGCGGCACAGCGCCGTCGGTTCGTCGTCGGTCGGGAAGTGCGCACCCTGCTGAAAGTACCAGCTTTCGCCCTCGGCGTCGGGCATGATGAACTGCTGGGCCAGCGGCGGCTGTCCGTAGACCAGATAGGGGCCCGTCTCTTCGACGGTGATGCGGAATCGGGCGTCGGCCCGTTTCGATCCTTTTTCGATGTCGATCTTTTTCATATACGAGCGGGAGGAAGGCATGGTTGGATGGTTTATACGGTCGTGCCGGCAGGAAATCCCGCCCTCCTCGCATTGCGGCGTCCTCGGGACGCCGGATCGGCTGCCGGCATGTTTCCGAAACGTGTTTTCCGGAGAGAGTCCGTCGGAATAGGTGTCGGTAACGTACCGGCGATATACTAATTCCGGCCGTTCGAACGTTCCTACAACGGGCAAGAATTATTCCTAACCGTAAATAATTCGGCGGGTGTAGCGGATTATTCTCCGCTTTTTGGTATATTTGCAGATATTTTGGAAAATAACGAGTCGCTTTATACAAATGAAAAATCTGACAGTGAAAATCTTCGTGGGGCTGTTCGTCGTTGCGACGGTGCTGCTTCAATCGTGTAAAAAGGACAGCGAGACCTACTCGTTCCTCCTCAACGAACGGGGCGCTTTCGTCGAGGAGCCGGGCGGTACGACGTCGCTGGGCTTTACGGCGATCAACATCTCGTCGGTGACCCCGACGACCGTTCCTCAGGGCTGGTCGGTGACGGTCGACATGAACGAACGCCGTATCTCCGTGACTGCGCCGACGACCTTTCCCGACGACCCGAAGACATTGGCCGACGGGGAGGAAGAAGAGGAGGAGAATACCAACGTCAGATTCGGAACCGTCTATCTGACGGGACGTTCGTCCGGCGGATCGAGCGTTTCCACTTCGCTCTATGTTTCGCTCGCCGAGACGGTCGATCTCACGGGGCAACCCTCCAATTGCTACATCATCAACAAGTCGAATGCACGCTACTGCATCGACGTGACCCGCAAGGGCGAGGATACCGAAGCGACGATGTCGCCCGCCAGCGTGGCGATCCTGTGGGAGACGCCCTACAAGGTGATCGAATTCCCGAAGCTGGTCGACGGCAAGGCCTATTTCTATCATGCGATCGGCACCGACGACGATGAGAAGGAGTTTTTCAATCACGGAAACGCTCTCCTCGGCGCTTTCGATGCGGCGGGCAATCTGCTGTGGTCGTGGCACCTGTGGTGCGCGGAGTTCGATCCTGCCGACGAGCAGGTCGAACTGGGCGGCGAGGTGATGATGAAGCGCAATTTGGGTGCAGGCGTCGTTTCGGGCACATCCGAAGAGGATATTTTGGCTTCGTACGGTGTCTATTTCCAGTGGGGGCGCAAAGATCCGTTCGTCGGGCCGCGCTACTACAACATGGCCGATTCGGCCGATGCGCAGGTCTACGACAGCCAGAATCTGCGCGTCTATCCCGAATACGCCGCGACGGATGCCGAGCGGGGGTCGGCGGGTTATGCCTCGGCTCATGCCATGACCTTCATCACGGGTACGAAGGAGAGCGGCTACAATTGGCTCCAGACGGCCGATGCTTCGTTGTGGGGGACGGAGAAAAATAATAACGACCCGTGTCCGAAAGGCTGGAAGGTGCCTTCGAAAGAGGTCTTCGCCGCTCTGCATATCAAGGACGTTATTTCGCCCGAGCTGGAGAAGAATTACGGTTTCACATTGAGCGACGGTACGAACGAAGCCTTCTTCCCCGGAGCCGGCCGCCGCAGTTTCTACACCGGCGCGCTGACCAACATGAACGACAACGAGGTGCGTCCGACTCCGTGGACGGGGTATTATTGGAGTTCGACGGGTGAAGGCAAAGAGGCCTATGCGATGGATTTCTCGTTCGACATCAACGGCACGCGTGCAGGTTCGTCGTTCCAGGGTGCGGCGTTGCAGTATGCCGCCGGCGGTATGCAGGTTCGCTGCGTGAAGATACGCTGAGCGAACGGGCGCCTTCGCCTGTTGCGGGGGTGTATCGGATAGTGGAGGCCGGGGCGATTCCGGCCTTCTTTCGATTGTAATAGTTAGGAAAAAATGGAGCGGATAAGGGATTTCGCGGCGATCGATTTCGAGACGGCCAACGGGCAGCGCACGAGCGTATGCAGCGTAGGCGTGGTCGTCGTTCGCGGCGGCCGTCCGTCGGAGAGCATCTACCGGTTGATCCGTCCCTACCCCAACTATTACTCCGCCTTCACTACGGCGATCCACGGTCTCACGCGCAGCGATACCGAGAATGCACCGTCGTTTCCCGACGTGTGGGGCGAGATCGCTCCGCGAATCGAGGGACTGCCGCTCGTGGCGCATAACTCGCCCTTCGACGAGGGGTGTCTGCGGGCTGTCCACGCCCATTACGGATTACCCTATCCCGACTACCGTTTCCTGTGTACGTTGAGCGCTTCGCGCCGTCGGATCAAAGGGTTGCCCAACTATCAGCTCCATACGGTCTCCGCAGCCTGCGGATACCTGCTCGAACGCCACCACCATGCACTGGCCGACGCCGAAGCCTGTGCGGAGATCGCCCTGCGGCTTTTCGGATAGCTCCGCGGCTCATCCGTACCGTGCGGGGATTTCGCTGACGAACATCGAGATTCGGTTCGTATCGTACTTTTGGGTGAAGTCCTTCGCCGGAGGTGAGGGATCACGCTGAGAGTGCGTGCTGCCGAGGGCGGTGCGGCAGGCAGATTTCGAATCAGAGCGTGTTTTTGCAGACGACTCCGTCTTTGACGATGACGCGGAGATTGTCGTGCGGATTTTCCAGTACTTCGATCCGTTCGAGCGGATTGCCCTCGATTACCAGAAGATCGGCCAACGCGCCCTCTTCGATAACGCCGAGATTGCCGGGATAAGGGTTGCGTGCGCCGGAAAGCGCCAGCAGACGGGCGTTGTCGCAGGTAACCATTCTGAGAATTTCGAAATTGGTGAACCACTTCTGCAACTTGACGATCCCGTGATTCTGATTTTTCGTATTGGCGGGATCGAACAACAGGTCGGTTCCCCAAGCCAATTTTACGCCGTGTTTTTTGGCGAGGCGGTATGTCCGATCCGTTCCGTTGCAGATTTGCAGGTGTTTGGCTTGCTGGACGGGCGACGGATAAGTGTTGTCCTCGACGGCGAAGGCCTGCATACTGAGCCATGCGCCGCTTTCGGCCAGCAGGGCCATCGTGGGCTCGTCGATCAGGTGCCCGTGTTCGATACTTCGCACACCGGCTTTCAGGGCCCGGGCGATCCCCCGTGGGTTGTAGACATGAACCATCACATAGGTGCCCCAATCCTCGGCAGCACGGACTGCCGCACGGAGCTCCTCCTCGAAGAATTCGGTCACATCGAGCGGATCGTAGAGCGATGCGGCACCGCCGCCGGCCATCAGTTTGATCTGCGATGCGCCCTGCCGGAGGTTCTCGCGGACGGCTGTCGTCACGGCGTCGGCGCCGTCGGCGATTTTCGAGGCGCCGATCTGTTCGACGTGCGCCATTTCGCAGCCGCAACCTCCGTGGGCGTGTTCATAGATCATTCGGAAATCGCCGTGTCCCGAGGTCTGGGAGATCATGGCTCCGCTCGGATAGATGCGCGGGCCCCGGAGCGTCCCGCTGTCGATGGCCCGTTTGAGTCCGAAGACGGGACCTCCGGCGTCGCGGATGGCGGTGAATCCCCGTTGCAGGGTCTCCGCAGCCTCCCGTCCTGCCATGAGATGTGTATACGAGGGATCGCCTGCCAGCAGGTCCGTCATCGTGTTGCAGCACAGATAGGCGTGCCAGTGCGCATCGATGAGACCGGGCATCAGAAATCGTCCCTTTCCGTCGATCACCGTGACGGGCCTTTCCGACGGCGTTTCGATGGGAGCGGCCGAGATCGTCTCGATCCGATTGTTCCGGATCAGGAGGTTGCCGGAGAAGGTGCGTGCGTCCTTTCCGTTGAAAATTTCGACGTTGTTCAGTAAGAGCTGCGAGTCCATACGACGAATGATTTTCCGGCGGTTTACAGTGCCGTCAGGTGGAATATTTTGGCGATGCCCGTCACCACGATCTGGATGCCGACGCAGAAGGTGAAGAACGCGACCATTTTATTGATGACGATGCTGCCGTTGTCGCCGATTTTTCGGATGATCTTTTGTCCCTGTGTAAGAAACAGGTAGAGGATCGAGCACATCAATACGATGACGACGGCGATGATCGCGTAGTTGAGCAGGCTACGGACCCAGTCGCCGCGGATGCTGGCCGAAGCCATCATCGTGAGAATGACCGAGACGCTGCCGGGGCCGATGCTGATCGGAAAGGTAATGGGATAGAATATCCGGGATTCGACCGCCCGCAGACTGATGGGATCGGCGTTTCTTTTCGATACGCGGCCGGCCGAAGCGTCGGAGTCGCCGAGCCATTGCAGCGCCGTGCGACAGATGAGCAGGCCGCCGCCCAACTGGATGATCGGCAGCGACAGGTCGAAGAGCGCGAGTACGAAATGCCCGACGGCCAGACTTCCCAGGCCGACCAGCAGGTAGTCGGTGACGATTCTTCGGATGATGGACATGCGGGTCTTCTGGTCGAGTCCCGACAAGAATCCGTTCACGAGAAATCCCGCCCCTACGGGATTCGCCACAGGAAACAGCGCCATGAAGGAGGATATGAACATGAAGATAGAGCCTTTGATCATTTTGAGTTTATGCTACCGGTAAATCTGCGATATGGAAATTCCGTCGGGTCAGCGGCGGACGACTTCGATCGAAACTCCAAATCTGGGGCCAAACGCGGATATCGAAAGCGGAGTCCTTCGGGCGAACGGAAAAAGAAAGGGCAGCCGAAGGCGGCGTGACGAAACTGCCGGAAACATCGCCGGCCGAGGTGCCGGCTTTTGCGCTGCCGTATGTGGTGAATGCATTGCCTATGTCGACAGCGGCAACTGGTTATCGTTCGATGGCGGGCGCCGGCCGCTGACGTACGAGCGTACGTTTGGAAGTATCCCTGCCGGATAAATGAGGCGGATGAACGACCGGATGCACGGAAGCAGAACTCCGTCGATATTGTACGACAGCTTGGCTCGGCGACCCTGGATTTGATTGAGGGCAATTAAATAGCAATATAATTTTGTATTTTGAAATATGTTTGTTAATTTAGTATCAGATTTATGATATAGACTATTTCGACAGCTGTTTATTCAATCAGAAGGTCTGGTAAACTAAGCGACAAAGATGAACAGCTAAGGGCCGTTATATGCGCGGTTCTTGGCGAGTTTTTGTCGCTTTTAGGATTACCAGACCTTTTGAATTCACGATTGGCGAGCCGAGACCGCGCATATTGTTGAAACGAACATTTCAAACAATATGCCATCATGAAAAACTCAAAACAAAAGACGCTCCGACATGGGAGCGCAGTCTTCACGGACAAACATTGTCTCTACCGCATCGCCGTCGTTCGGTATGTCGATTCGTTGTTTTACGAACCCGGCGACGCCTGCCGGTGCCACAGCCGATGCTACTCGCTCATCGTTCGGGAGCTGTTCGGTATCGGAAAGAACACTTTCCGCCACTATCTGCACTACCCTTCCGACCGTCTTACCGGTGTCGTGATTCCTCGGAAACTCAGGGAGCTGCTGAGACTCTATGTGATATTGGTCAAGAGATTGCCGGCAACGCAAGTAGCGGATTGCCTGCATGAGTTTCATTGCCGGAAGGGACAGTTTCCGGATACTTCGCATCGGCATGGGAGGATGTAGCTATCGCCGATCGACGTTGCAAGAAGGCGGCCGTGTCGTCCGTTCTCCGGTAATCCGGATGAAAGCGATTCCGAAGCGGAACCGTTCGCCGGAGAAAATAAGCGAGGTACTGCAATACGCCGGCGCGTGCAGTGGCGGCCGATGGATTCGGCTTTCTATATCGGTACGGAGACGGTCGCCGAGTCGCAGTTCGATATCGATGATCTGGAACGGCGAAAGGACTATGTCGTACGGATCGCCGAGCTTTCCGGCCAGGCGGAGCAGAGCTATCGGGTCGCCTATTTCACGACGGCGGCACAGAGCGGCCGCTATGCAGGCATGGCTTTGCAGTCGAAGTATGCCGTCGGAGCGCCTGTATTGCTGAAAGCGATCAACGTCTCCGACGAGGCGCAGTTGAGCTGGGCGGTCGACGGCGAGGCGACTACCGAGAGCGTCGTGCGGCTTGCGGCCGGCGAACATGAAGTCGAGTTACGCGTGACCGACGGCGGTCGCACGGAGATTATAACGAAGTATATCAAAGTAGAATAAGTGATGGGAAATATAGCGTTCCGCATGGAAATTGCGGCTGTTTTAGCGGTCGCCGCAGTGATGACCGCCTGCGAGAAGGGCGGTGAGACCGTGGAAAACGGTTCACCCGAGTGCGAGGCGTTTCTCGCTGCGGCGACCGAATACGGACTTTACAGCGACGGTGTGCCCGTGCGGGTATTCTGCCGCACAGAGGATCAGCTGGTGCGTGACAGCGAGGGAACGACGCTCCGCATCCAGAATACGGAGCAGAGCAGCGTGCTGGCGTGCACCTTCTCTTCCCGTCCACAGAGCGGCGTGACGATAGTCGCACGCTACGAGGGTACGGGGTTCGCTCTGAAAGCCGGCAGTGCCGAATTCGAGGTGGTGAAGACGGCCGACACGAAGGCGTGGCTATGGTGCGAGGCGCAGGGACTGGGCATCGTAGCTGATACGCGATAGCGGTTGGGGACGGAAACTGGTCTCGGTGTTTTTCGGATTTGGAAGGTACGGTGCGTCCGACGACTCGGAAATTCAGGGTGGCGGTCTGTAAATATCTTAACCTATCGCGGTGGAATAGGGCGCAAATAAATGTCCGTATAGTATGAATACGTTCGTAAAATCGGACAGGTGACGTATGGAAACGCAGTCGTAAACTCTGCTTTTTTGCGTTTTCTTGTCCGGCTGTTTCTCGAATCTTGATTTTCGAAGAATTATCAGCCCCCCCCCTCCTCTTGCTCAGTCGACGGCTGTTTCAAAGAAACAGCCGTTTGACGGATATTACTTGCTGATTATATGATTTGGCGACGGTTCATCTTTCCGTTAGCGCCGTGCTTTACCGCTCTGGATAACTAATCACGATAACAGGAATATTCGTTCGCCGGATATTATTCCATAACCCGCCGACGGAACTAAATACGCTGATTCGATTCCGTCGACGGGTTATAAGAATTTGTTTTTATGGATGGAAATAATTTTAATCTGTTTTGAACCGATCTGTTTTTGGAGGTTTCCGTATTATATTTTTGTCACAGAAGGTAATCGGGAAGATAAAGAGTTTTATATGTTGACTTAAACTACCTCTCTCTACCTTCGAATTAGGCGGACGCTGCTACTGCTCCTGCAATGACTCCAACAGCGAGGCAGCCTCCGACGAGGTATGCGGTTGCAGCATAATTTTGCCCTTCAAGGAAAACGCAAAAACTACGATTTGCATAAATAGGATTATTGACGACTCGGGCCTTTTTGAATTTACGGAGGCTTTGGCGTTTGTCCAGCACAATGTCGTTAACATAGTTCGACACTGTTATATCCTGTGTTTCCGCGAAATCTTCCGTTTGAGAATAACGCAATACGCCTCGTACCGAATAGGGCGTGTTCGTATTCTCGAAATGCCATGTCCGGCCGATTTTACGGGGGCGGAAGCCTATCTGGGCGAAGTCGGAAGCATCGATTGTCCAATCGCAAAGTTTGTAGACCGCCTTAGGGGCGAGTGCTAACACACGCTGTTCTTGAATCGTCGTCGAATTTTGTGTAGTACGTCCTCCGCCGACGTTCATGCCGTTCATGAGTGTTCCGGCAATCCCTCCGATTCCGACAGCATTGGCGACACTTCCCAGATTGATTCCGACGCCCGAGTTTTTCTCCTTACCGCTCGTGTAGGATGCATTGGTGAAAAGGCAAGTCGGCGTATTGTTTTTGTAAGAAAATGAATTTCCTTTGTCGATGTAGAGCGTTCGGTCCGATTTGTTTGCCACTATCCAACAGGGGTGTCCGCCGTCGATTCCGATCATGACTTTGAGATTCTCGTCTTCATAGACGGCATTCGCTCCGTCGGCAAAGAAGCAGTAGACGCCCACTCGCCGTGCCGACGCACTCCCGGCGCACAATATGATGCACGCCAACAAAATCAATTTTTTCATAAGTTTCGAAAAATGCCGTCCGCACCTCGGCGGCTTTAACAAAAAGAAAAGCGTGGTGCCGAAAACTTATTTCAACTGGACAGGTCGTAGGATTACCTTCGTGAAAAAATAAGCAACAGCCCCACGCCTATACCCCGAAGGATACGACGTAAGAAGATATTCGCCTATTCTTTTCACTGATGAATTTCCTACGTTCGTCCAGTCAAGAATAAACTTACACTTTCCGTGGTTCCAATATGTCAATGCAAATGTAGAAAACATATCCGGAAAATGCAATTGCCGTCTTCTTTTTTTCGAGCTGTTGCGAAAGCAAATTTCGGTAAAAAATTCTGAAAATCAATATTGACTCTGAACAATGTTATTTCAATTTGGGGCCATTTGTTTGAGTGAAAAATGAAAGCGGGACAGCCTTTTCGTTCCGACCCGCTTTGTGGTGAAATCTCCATTTCCGGCCTTTCCTCCTTTCGTTCGATGTCGGTTCCGATTTTCTGGTCAAATTCCTTTCGTTGCTGTTCGAACCACGGGGCGTCTGTTGCGTTTGCTGTGAACTTGCCCCCGCTCGGCCCGATGGTCTTGCAATAGTTTTCCCATTTCGACAGTCCCTTTCGTGCGGGAACAGGTTATCGATGCGTACGGATGTTTTCAATAGCTGTTGTGCCTCCTGTTTAAGGTTGGCGACCTCTTTCTCATATCCGGTGTGCATCGTTTAATCTCTTGTTGCAGTTTTCCGATTCACTGGTACTTGTCGGCAATTATCCCCTGCGAGTCTGTGATCTGCTTTTCGTATTGCGAGGGTTCGGATCGTGGAACAACGTTCCGATTCGCTCGACGGCTTCGGCCGTGGCATCTACGTCCATACCTTTGAATTTGCCGGCTTCGATCCCGCGGCGGGGCTGCGCAGGTTCCTCGGCTTTCGCCGGCTCCTCTTTCTTCTTTCGTCATTGTTCGTCGATGGCGTCATAGTCCGTCCGCACGGCCTTCCACTGCGCCTGCAAAGCTGTAATATCTAACATCTACCGGCAGCGTTTCTTGCTGCCCTTTCAGGTTCTCGATCTGCTCGGTGATCGTGTTTTTCGGGCGAATACCTTGCGGTAACTGCGTGGAGACCGAGTTCCAAACGCTGGTTCCGATGTTCCGGTACGGCCTGACACTGCGTGTGGATTTCGGAAATTTGGCCGGAGATCGTGATACGGGCATAGATCGGGGCTGTGCCCTTCTTCGTGAGTTTCGTCTTCTTGCAGAAGAAGACCACGCTGAATGTCGTGCGTTTCATCATGCTGCTTGGGTTGGATCGGTTAAACGTATGCAGCATAGAGATTATTGGACGCAAAACGATGTAATTCAACGCATCGGTCGTAAATCGTGACCTCTTTGGGGATCGAGCGAAACAGGTCACGATTTAGGTCCGGGCAACCTGCTTTTTTATGCACTCGAATACATCGCCTAAAAAATGAAAAAACCTTACATATCGCTGATACATAAGGTTTTTTACTCGATTTACTTCTTCCTTCAAAGAAGCCCGGAGCGGGAAACGGGATTCGAACCCGCGACCCTCAGCTTGGGAAGCTGATGCTCTACCCCTGAGCTACTCCCGCATTGCATGTCGCTTTTCGATGGAAAAACTCCGAAAGCAGGACAAAAGTAATAAAAAAACGGTGAATCTCCAACTGGTTTCGCATTTTTATAGGGCGTCGCCCGAAAAAAAAATCTGAATCGATCGTATGGTGTTATCTTGTTGTATCGTTCCTGCGGGTAGAATCCGTCTCTCGACACATAATTTTTGTACGATGTCGCGGTCTGTCGGGACGGGGCGTGAGAAGACCGGCTGTTGCGACGGGACGGTCCGATGTCGTAAAATTTTTGCCGGACGGCTATTCCTGTTCTGGGAGCGGTCGCGCCGCCGGATCGTGTGCGGCAGGCTTCGCCGGTAAACCGAACGGGGACGAACCGCAACGATCCGTCCCCGTATTTCGGTAAGGGAGGCTTTATTCCACCAGTTTTTTCAGCGAAGCGAGGTTCTGTGCGCTGTCGGGACGTTTTCCTTCGGGAGTGTAAAGCGCATCCAGCCGGTCGCGGAAGTGCTCCTCTACCCTGCTGCGAACGACCTTCATCGTGCTGTTGACCAGTCCGTTCTGCTCGGTAAACGCTTCGTCGACGATGGCGACGGCCGATGGCAGCCAGCGGTCGGGGAATTCGCCGGCATGGACTCCACCCGCACGGAAAGCGTCGATCTCGCCTGCGACCTCCCGCGCCAATGCGACGAGATCGTTCCCGCAGGTTTGATAACGCCGCCGCAGTTCGTCGCGGTTGGGAACGACGATGGCGACCGTGTAGGGATTCTGGTTGTTGTGGACGATGATCTGGTCGATCAGCCGCGATGCGTCGGCGATCGCCTCCTCCATGCCTTCGGGGCTGTATTTTTCGCCGTCGGAGGCGATCAGCAGGCTTTTGAAACGTCCCAGCACATAGAGGAATCCGTCGTCGGTCAGGTAGCCCATGTCGCCCGTATGGAGCCAGCCGTCGCGCACGGTGTCGGCCGTCGCTTCGGGGTTTTTCCAGTAACCGGCCATGACATTCTCGCCGCGGACGACGATTTGGCCTCTCTGACCGTGAGGAACTTCGCGACCCTCTTCGTCGAGGATGCGGCAGTCGAGCGGCTGTACCAGCGTGCCCGACGAGCCGAAGCGGCATTTGCGGGGCCGGGGCGAGTTGGTCGAGATGACGGGTGTCGCTTCCGAGAGACCGTAGCCCTGGAACATCGGCATCCCGACGGCGTAGAAGAAACGTTGCAATTCCGCATCGAGTAGCGCTCCCCCGCCGACGAAGAAACGCAGTTCTCCGCCGAAGGCTTTGCGCACCTTGCGGAAGAGCGTGACGTCGAACAGTGCTACGACAGGTCGCAGGACGCATCGCCAGCCGCGTCCGAGGCGGTAACCGTCGCCGTTGTAGGCGTATGCCGTCTTCAACGCCAGCCGGAACAGCCCTTCGGTCATGCGGCCTTTGGCGCGGATCGACGATTCGATGCTTTTGCGGAAATTCTTGGCCAGCGCCGGAACCGACAGCAGGAAGTGAGGCCGGACTTCGCGGATGTTGACCGGTATGTTTTTGAGCGTCTCCATCGGCGTGCGGCCGATCTGCACGGTGGCCACCGTGGCGCCGCAGGCGATCATGATGTAGAATCCCACGACATGGGCGAAACAATGGTCGAGTGGCAGGATGATGAGCGTGCGGTAGTACGGCGGGATGTCGATGCGCGTGAGCGACTGCTCGACGTTGGCCGTATAGTTGCGGTGCGTGAGGATCACGCCTTTGGGATCGGCCGTCGTGCCGGAGGTGTAGGTGATCGTGGCGTAGTCGTCGTTGCGGATCGCTTGCCCGATTTTCAGGAACTCCTCGCGGTGTTTTGCGAGGTAGTCGCGGCCGAGTTTTCGGAGCGTTCCGTAGGCCGTCTCCCCCGCTTCCAGCGCAATGTGGCCGAATACGACGACGAGCTCGATCTGCGGCAGTTCGGCGCGGATGCGGCGGATCTTGGGCAGCTGGTGTTTGGAGACGAAGAGCGCCTTGACTTCGGCGTGCCGCAGCCGGAAGAGCAGGTCGTTCGACTCTTCGAGCTTGACCGAGAGGGGGACGCTGACGGCTCCGGCGTAGAAAAGGCCCAGTTCGGAGATGATCCATGCGTTGCTGCCCTCGGCCAGGATGGCCACCTTGTCGCCCGGGCGGATGCCCGAGGCGGCCAGTCCCGCACCCACTTCGAGTGCCAGTTCGCGGGTTTCGGCATAGGTCGTCGGCTCGAACCTGTGGTGGCGTTTTTCGAGCAGAAATGTTTTCCCGCCGTATTTCCCGACGGAATCCTCGAAGAGATCGATGATGGTCTTTTTCATAGAGAGGGCGTGTTATGGTATCGCGCCGGCCGCAGCGGCCGGAGACGCCGGTTAGTCCATTTTCAGCACGGCGAGGAAGGCCGATTGCGGTACCTGCACCTGTCCGATCTGCCGCATCCGTTTCTTGCCCGCCTTCTGTTTTTCGAGCAGCTTGCGCTTGCGCGAGATGTCGCCGCCGTAGCACTTGGCCGTCACGTCCTTGCGCACGGCCTTCACCGTTTCGCGGGCGATGATCTTGGCGCCGATAGCTGCCTGAATGGCGATGTCGAACTGCTGGCGCGGGATCAGCTCCTTGAGCTTTTCGCACATCTTGCGGCCGAAGTCGTAGGCGTGGTCGGCGTAGATGAGCGACGAGAGCGCGTCGACCGGCTCGCCGTTGAGCAGGATGTCCAGCTTGGCCAGCTTCGAGAGTTGATAGCCCGTGCGGTGGTAGTCGAACGAGGCGTAGCCCTTCGAAATCGATTTGAGCTTGTCGTAGAAGTCGAAGACGATCTCCGACAGCGGCATGTCGAAATTGATCTCCACGCGGTCGGTGGTGATGAAGGTCTGGTTTTTCAGTACGCCGCGCTTGTCGATGCAGAGCTTGATGACATTGCCCAGAAAGTCGGCTTTGGTGATGATCTGCGCCAGGATATAGGGTTCCTCGATCTTGGCCACTTTCGTGATTTCGGGCAGTCCCGAGGGATTGTGTACCTCCAACTCCTCGCCCGAAGTGGTGGTGATGCGGTACGAGACGTTGGGCACGGTGGTGATGACGTCCATGTCGAACTCGCGGTAGAGACGCTCCTGGATGATCTCCATGTGCAGCAGTCCGAGGAATCCGCAGCGGAAGCCGAAGCCGAGCGCCAGCGAGCTCTCCGGTTCGAAGGTCAGCGAGGCGTCGTTGAGTTGCAGCTTTTCGAGCGAAGCGCGCAAATCCTCGTATTGGTCGGCCACGACGGGATAGACGCCCGCGAAGACCATGGGCTTGACGTCCTCGAAGCCGGCGATCGCCTCGCGGCTGGGGCGCGCCACCGACGTGATGGTATCGCCGACCTTCACCTCGGCCGAGTTCTTGATGCCCGAACAGATGTAGCCCACGTCGCCCGAGCGGATCTCGTCGCGCGGCGACATTTTGAGTTTGAGCACCCCCACCTCGTCGGCGTCGTATTCGGCGCCGGTGTTGATGAATTTGACGTGCTCGCCCTTGCGGATCGAGCCGTTGAAGACACGGAAATAGGCGATGATACCCCGGAAGGGGTTGAATACCGAGTCGAAAATGAGCGCCTGCAACGGGGCGTTGTCGTCGCCCTTCGGTGCGGGGATGCGGGCGATGATGGCTTCGAGTATCTCCTCGACGCCCTGCCCCGTTTTGCCCGAAGCGAGCAGAATGTCTTCGCGCTTGCAACCGATCAGGTCGATCACTTGGTCGGTCACCTCGTCGATCATCGCCGAGTCGACGTCGATCTTGTTGAGTACGGGGATGATTTCCAGATCGTGCCCGACGGCCAGATAGAGGTTCGAAATCGTCTGTGCCTGGATGCCCTGCGTGGCGTCGACCACCAGCAGCGCCCCTTCGCACGAGGCGATCGCGCGCGACACCTCGTAGGAGAAGTCGACGTGTCCCGGCGTGTCGATCAGGTTGAGCACGTATCGCTCGCCGTCGCGCGCGGCGTATTCCATCTGGATGGCGTGGCTCTTGATGGTGATGCCCTTCTCGCGTTCGAGGTCCATGTCGTCGAGTACCTGCGATTGCATCTCGCGCTGGTTCAGGGTGTTGGTTTTTTCCAACAGCCGGTCGGCCAGCGTGCTTTTGCCGTGGTCGATGTGGGCGATGATGCAAAAATTGCGTATGTTCTTCATGTAAATCCGCTTGTTTTGTCTCTCCCGCTTCGGGGCGTGCGGGCCGGATCGCGGAACCGCGTATATCGGTTCGGTCGGGGCCGTCGCTGCGGGCGGTTTATCCACGACAAAGATACGATACGGATTTAAAATCGCCAAATGCCGGCGGTCTTTTCCGGCCGTCCGCGCGATTTTCTTCCGTCGAACGGTCGTCCGAATCGCTATTTTGCATACCTTTGCCGGAGTTAACCCTTACGGAAATGCCCCGATTTGCCGACTATATGCGTCTGGTGAAGTTCCAGCACACGATTTTCGCCATGCCCTTCGCGCTCATGGCCTTTGCCTATGCCATGTGGAAATATGCGCTGGCGGAGGTCTGTCCGGTACCGCTGTGGTGGTGCGTGCCGCTGGTGCAGGTGGTGCTGTGCATGGTCTTCGCACGCAATACGGCCATGGGATTCAACCGCTGGGCCGACCGGCGCATCGATGCCGCGAATCCCCGCACGGCCGGTCGGGAGATTCCCGCCGGCGTGATCTCGCCCCGCCGGGCGCTGACGTTCGTCGCGGTCAACGCTCTGCTCTTCGTGGCGTGCGCTGCGACGATCAACCGCCTGACGGCGCTGCTGTCGCCCGTGGCGCTGGCCGTCATCATGGGTTACAGCTATTGCAAACGCTTCACCTGGGCGGCGCATCTGGTGCTGGGGCTGTCGCTCTCGATCGCGCCCGTCGGTGCCTACATCGCCCTGACGGGGCGTTTCGACTGGGAGCCGTGCGTGCTGGCGCTGCTCGTGCTGACGTGGTGCGGGGGATTCGACATCATCTATGCCTTGCAGGACGCCGACTACGACCGCGCGCACGGCCTGCACTCCATTCCCCAGCGGTTTTCGCTGCGCACGGCGCTCGCGATCAGCGTGGCGCTCCATGCGGTCAGCGTGGGCGCGCTCCTGTGGTTCGGCAGCTATTGTCCGCAGGGGGCGCTGCTGTGGACGGGCGAGGCGTTGTTCGTGGCCATTCTCGCGGCGGAACATCTGCTGGTGACCCCCTCGCGCCAGCGCAACATCGGCATCGCCTTCGGCACGCTCAACGGGTTGGCGAGTCTCACGCTGGCGCTCTTCGTGATCGCCCAATTGATTGCAGGTTAGTTAATTTAAATAGATTCGGATTATGTTAAGCAGACGTATCGCTTCCCGCTTGCGGGACATGGAGACCCCCTTCTACCTTTACGACACGGAGTTGTTGCGCCAGACGCTCGAAAGCGTGGTCAACGAGTCGAAACGGTACAACTATAAGGTGCATTACGCGATCAAGGCCAATTACGACGACCGTCTGCTTGCGATCATCCGCGAATACGGGCTGGGCGTCGATTGCGCGTCGGGCAACGAGGTGCAAAAGGCGATCGAGGCGGGTTTCGCCCCGAAGAGCATCGTCTATGCCGGCGTGGGCAAGCGCGACAAGGAGCTGCGCTACGCCATCGAGCAGGAGATCATGGCGATCAACTGCGAGTCGATCGAGGAGCTGCTCGTGCTCGACGCGATGGCCGCCGAGGCGGGACGTACGGTGGAGGTCGCCCTGCGCGTCAATCCCGACATCGATCCCAAGACCAACCACTGCATCGATACGGGTCAGGCCGACAGCAAGTTCGGCATCTCCTACGAAGAGATTCTGGACAACGCCGAGCGGATCCGCTCGCTGAAACACCTGCGCATCGTGGGCGTTCACCTGCACATCGGTTCGCAGATCCGCGAACTGCACGTCTTCGAGAACATGTGCCAGAAGGTCAACGTCATCGTCGAGAACCTCGAACGGCTGGGCTTTTCGTTCCGTTTCGTCGACGTGGGCGGCGGTCTGGGCATCAACTACGACATGCCCGAAAACGAGCCGATCCCCAACTTCGCGTCGTTGTTCGCCATCGTCCACAACCATCTGCGGGTCGGCGACCGCGAGGTGCATTTCGAATTCGGCCGGTCGATCGTCGGCGAGTGCGGCGAACTCATCACGCGCGTGCTGTTCAACAAGACGACCGCCACGGGGCGCAAGTTGCTGATCGTCGACGCCTCGATGACCGAGTTGATCCGCCCCGCGCTCTACGGCTCCTACCACAACATCGAAAACATCACGGCCGAAACCGACCGCACGGACAAGTACACGGTCGTCGGCACGGCCTGCGAGTCGACCGACCGGTTCGACGAGAACGTGAGCCTGCGCCGTTCGGTGCGCGGCGACCTGCTGACGATCAAGTCGGCCGGTGCCTACGGCATGTCGATGGCGTCGCGCTACAACCTCCACGACCTGCCCGGCGCCGTCTACGGCGAAGACCTGATGTAGCCGCCCCATGTGGTTGCTGCTGGCTTTTACCTCGGCGCTGCTGCTGGGATTGTACGACGTGGCGAAGAAGCAGGCGTTGCGCGACAATGCCGTGCTGCCGGTGCTGCTGCTCAATACCCTCTTTTCGTCGCTGTTGTTCCTGCCGACGATCCTCTCGACGGCCGGCGGCTGGGGATGGTTCGACGCGACGCCCCTGCGCTGTCCTGCGGGCGATCTGCACGCTCACCTGCTCGTCGTGTTGAAGTCGTGCATCGTACTCTCTTCGTGGGTATTCGGCTATTTCGGCATCAAACATCTGCCGCTGACGATCGTCGGGCCGATCAACGCCACACGGCCGGTGATGACGCTCGTGGGGGCCATGCTGATCTTCGGCGAGCGGCTCAACGGGTATCAGTGGGTCGGCGTGGTGCTGGCCATAGGATCGCTCTTTCTGCTGAGCCGGTCGAGCCGCAGGGAAGGGGTCGATTTCCGTCACGACGTCTGGATCTACTGCATTGCCGCGGCCGCCGTGCTGGGGGCTGCGAGCGGGTTGTACGACAAGTTCATCACACGCCGGCTCGACCCCGTCTTCGTGCAGAGCTGGTATACCTTCTATCAGTTCTGGATGATGTCCGCGGCCGTGCTGCTGATCTGGTGGCCGCGCCGGAGGCGTACGACGCCCTTCCATTGGAGCTGGGCCATTCCCTTCATTTCGCTTTTTCTATCGGCGGCCGATCTCTGCTATCTCTATGCGTTGAGCGACTCCGAAGCGATGATTTCGGTCGTCTCGATGATCCGCCGCGGCTCGGTCGTCGTCTCGTTCGGATTCGGCGCGCTGCTCTTCCGCGAACGCAACCTGCGCGCCAAGGCGATCGATCTGGCGTTGATCCTCGTCGGTATGGTCTTCCTCTGGATCGGTTCACGGTAGAACGGCGGAGCCGCCGGGCCTCTCAGTGCGTCCGCGAGGCGAGCGCGTCGGGATGCGCGGCGTAGGAACGCAGCACCAGTGCCACGCCCGTGAAGATCACGAGGGCGAAGATCACCGTGTCGAGGTGCAGCTTGTCCAGCCCCATTGCCACCGACATGGCGATGGCCAGCACGGGTTGCAGGTAGGTGTAGATGCTCGAAACGGTCGGCTGCACCGTTTTGAGCGCATAGTTGAGCATCAAGTTGGGCAGATAGGTCGGGACGATCAGCACGAACAGGGTCGGGAAGAGCGCATGTTGCGCGATTGCGGCGTAGTCGGTGTGGATGATCGCCCGCAGTCCGAACGGCAGCGCGACGATCGCGGCGGTGCAATAGAGCCAGCGCAGGACGGTCGTGATTCGGTATTTGGCGATCAGCCGTTTGAACCAGACCATGTAGAGCGACGTGACGCAGGCGCAGAGCAGAATCAGGATGTTGCCCCACAGGTGCGAATGGGTGTGGGCGGCCGAGATGCCCGTCAGTACGACGGCGACGGCTCCCGCCATGCCGAGCGCGAGACCGGCGACTTTGAGTTTCGTGAAGCGATCCATTCCCAACAACACCGAGACAACCAGCACGAGCAGCGGAACGATCGTGTCGATGATCGATCCGTCGATGGGCGACGTCATCGAGAGTCCGTACATGATGAAGACCTTGCGCAGCACGCCGATGAGCAGTGCGGCCCCGATCAGTCTGCGGATGTCGGTGCGTGCCACCTTTTCGGATTTCTCCCAGGCGAGCGGAATGAGCGACAGCAGCGCTGTTGCGATCAGCGAGCCCGATACCATGGCCATCGGGTGGACGTACTCGGGCAGTACGATGTTGTAGAAGGGATAGTCCATCGCCCAAAGGATGTTGCACACCAACAGGGCGATGTGGGGTTTGAATTTGCTCATCCGGCTTGTCGTTTTCCTCCTCCGGAAACAAAAACTATGCCTGCGGAATACCTGCCCGTTCGAACACGAAAGCCGGAATCTCGATTCCGGCTTTCGTGTTTCAGGAGCGGATCATCACTTGAACTCCTGCGGCGAGCAGCGCCCCGAGCAGCGGTCCGACCGAGGCGATCCACGCATAGCGCCAGTCGCTGCCGCCCTTGTGGCGGATCGGGACCAGCGCGTGGACGATGCGCGGCGAAAGATCGCGGGCGGGGTTGAGCGAATAGCCCGTCGTGCCGCCCAATGCGCCGCCGATGACCAGGATGACCAGCGCTACGGGAAGCGCACCGACCGATCCCAGCCCGATAGGGACGTTGCCTTCGGTCGACGCAAGGTGTCCTTCCGTGATATAGAAAACAGTGAAAATCAATACGAATGTAGCGATTATCTCACTCAATAGATTCGATGCCGGGTTGCGGATGGCGGGGGCGGTGCAGAAAACGCCGCGAATGGTGTCGGGGTTCTCTTCCAGATCGAAATGGGGACGGTAGAAGAGCCATGTGGCCAGCGCGCCCGCCGCACCGCCCAGCATCTGGGCGAGCACGTAGCCCGGCACGTCGCTCCACGGGAACTGCCCCGTCGCGGCGAAGGCCAGCGTGACCGAAGGATTGAGGTGTGCGCCGCTGTACGGACCGGCGATCACCACTCCGGTGAAGACGGCCATCGCCCAGGTGACGATGACGACGATCCACCCCGCGCCGTTGCCTTTGGTGCGGGCCAGTGAAACGTTTGCGCAGACGCCGGTGCCCAGAAGCAGCATCACGGCGGTTCCGATGAATTCGGCCAGAACAGGTGTCATGACGAGTCGTTTTTTACGGTTGTCGTTACTCTTCGACCCAATGCCGGCTGCGGCGCACGGCCTCGTGCCAGCGTTTGCGGCGTTGTTCCATGAGTGCCGGAGCGGCTTCGGGTGAGAAGGTGCGGTCGGGTTTGAGCAGGGCGCAAATTTCGTCGGTCGAATGCCAGAATCCCACCGCGAGACCGGCGAACATGGCTGCCCCCAGCGCCGTGGATTCCATGACCGAGGGGCGGATGATGCGCACGCCCGTGAGATCGGCCTGGAACTGCATCAGCAGGCTGTTGGCCACGGCACCGCCGTCGACGCGCATCTCGGTCGAGGTGTGTCCCGTATCGGCCGCCATGGCGCGTACCACGTCGTCGACCTCGAAGGCGATCGCTTCGAGCGCCGCCCGGGTGATGTGCGCGGAGGTCGTGCCGCGCGTGATGCCGACGATCGTGCCGCGGGCATAGGGGTCCCAGTAGGGAGCGCCCAGTCCCGTCAGTGCCGGTACCAGATAGACGCCGCCCGTATCTTCGACCGATGCGGCCAGCGGTTCCGAATCGGCCGACGAGGAGAAGAGTTTCAACCCGTCGCGCAGCCATTGGATGACCGAACCGCCCACGAAGACGCTTCCTTCAAGCGCATAGGTCGTCTTGCCGCCGAGCTGCCACGCCACGGTGGCCAGCAGGTTGTTGGCCGAGGCGTGGGGCCGGTCGCCCGTATTGAGCATGATGAAGCATCCCGTGCCGTAGGTCGTCTTGGCCGAGAAGGGGGCGATGCACTGCTGCCCGAAAAGCGCGGCCTGCTGGTCGCCCGCCAGCGAGGCGATCGGGATCGGCACCGGTACCTGCGGGCAGTCGGTCGTGCCGTATACAGCGCTCGTGGGTACGACTTCGGGCAGCATCGAGCGCGGGATGTCGAACAGGTCGAGCAGTTCGTCGTCCCAGTCGAGGGTGTGGATGTCGAAGAGCATCGTGCGCGAGGCGTTCGAGACGTCGGTGATGTGGAGCCGCCCGCCCGAAAGCCGCCATGCGAGCCACGAATCGACCGTGCCGAAACAGAGTTCGCCCCGCTCGGCGCGCGTGCGTGCGCCGGGTACGTTGTCCAGAATCCAGCGGATTTTGGTCGCCGAGAAGTAGGCGTCGAGAATCAATCCCGTCTTTTCGCGGATGCGCTCCGTCAGACCGCGTTCGCGCAGCGCGTCGCAGTAGTCGGCCGTGCGGCGATCCTGCCACACGATCGCGTTGTAGACGGGTTCCGACGTCTGGCGGTCCCATACGACGGTCGTCTCGCGCTGGTTGGTAATGCCCAGCGCTTCGATATCGCTCCATTCGATATCGGCCTTGTTGACGACGTTCTCCATGACGAAGGACTGCGTCGACCAGATTTCGAGCGGGTTGTGTTCGACCCATCCCGGTTGCGGGAACTGCTGGTTGAAGGGGCGCTGCGACATCGAGACGATCTCGCAGCGGGAGTTGAACAGGACGGCGCGCGAGGAGGTCGTCCCCTGGTCGAGCGCCAGAATGTACTTGGGTTTCATCGGACGTTTATTGTTTTTTCGGTTCGAAAAATACCGGTTCGAAGAACTCGGGGCGGTGGAAATCGGGCGCAGGCGTTCCGACCGGCCGCCATGAGAGGTAATGCGGGCACGAGAGGTCGTCGCCGCATTTGTAGAGGTTCATCGCACCCTGCACGCCGTCCCACCCTGCGATCCGGTCGCGGAACAGTGCGGCGGCGGGGATTGCGAGCGTCAGCGTCCAGCGGTTGTCGCCTTCGGTTTCCGGCAGCGGAGCGTGCGGATAGGTCGCGCGTCGCCGCACGGTGCGCAGCACTTCGGCAGGGGCATGTTCCGCCTGCGTGCGGTCGCGCCGGTGCCCGACGAGCAGCGTGCCGATGCAGTTGCATTCGAAGTTGTAGTAGGAGTCGCTCCCTTCGGGGCGGAAAAAGAACTCCGCGCAGGAGTCGGTCCATACGGGGCCGTTGTCGTCGAGCGTGCGGGCCGCCGTACAGCGTTCCGCGACGTCGAACCGCAGCAGCAGATCGGCGCCCGTGTGGAAGATGCGGAACCCGACTTGCGGGGCATAGGGGAAATCGGCCTGCCAGTTGTTGCAGGCGACCGTTTCGCGCACGGTGCGTGCGAAGGCCTCTTCGAGCGATGCGGGACATGCGACGTTGCAGTCGATGCGGGGGATGCGATACATGATTTTCGTTTTTGTTGGTTGAAGATAAGAAAAAAATCGGAAACTTGAAACTGCGGTAGAGAATGAATTGCTTGCAGTCGATTTTTCTGGCCGTGCCGAGCGTTTTCGCCGATTTTTTTCGTATTTTTGTCCGTTATATTTCATCGGAAAGAAAATTCGAAACGATATGAATATCTCTTACAACTGGCTGAAAAAGTACATCGCCGCCGACTTGTCGGCCGAGGCGATGGCGACTATCCTCACGGACATCGGTCTGGAGGTGGAGTCGTTCGAGAAGATCGAGACCGTGCGCGGCGGCCTGCAAGGCGTCGTCGTGGGCGAAGTGCTCACCTGCGAAAAGCATCCCGATTCGGATCATCTGCACGTAACGACGGTCGACGTGGGCGCTCCGGAGCCCTTGCGGATCGTCTGCGGCGCCCCCAACTGCCGCAAGGGACTCAAGGTGCTCTGCGCCACGGTGGGTGCCGTGCTCTACCCCGAAGGAGGCGACGAGGCGTTCAAGATCAAGCGCAGCAAGATCCGCGGCGTGGAGTCGCTCGGAATGCTCTGCGCCGAGGACGAGCTGGGGATCGGCGCGTCGCACGACGGTATCATGGAGCTGCCCGCCGATGCGCCGGTCGGGATGCCGGCCAAGGAGTATCTGCATATCGAGGACGACTACCTGATCGGCGTCGGTCTGACGCCCAACCGCGTCGATGCAGCTTCGCATATCGGCGTGGCGCGCGACCTGGCGGCCTATCTGCGCGCTAAGGGCGATGCGGAGGCACGGGTGCTGTGGCCCGACGTGTCGGCGTTCGCGGTCGACGATCATGCGTTGGAGATCGGCGTCACGGTCGAAAATGCCGAGGCCGCACCCCGTTACACGGGAGTGACGATCACCGGCTGCAAGATCGGCCCTTCGCCCGACTGGATGCAGAACGCGCTGCGTGCGGCGGGCATTCATCCCAAAAACAATCTGGTGGACATCACCAACTACGTTCTCTTCGAGCTCGGCCAGCCGCTGCACGCCTTCGACGCCCGTAAGATCGAGGGGCGGAGGATCGTCGTGAAAACCTGCGCCGAGGGAACGCCGTTCGTGACGCTCGACGGCGTGGAGCGCAAACTGAGCGACCGCGACCTGATGATCTGTTCGGCCGAACGTCCGATGTGCATCGGCGGCGTCTTCGGCGGGCTGGCGTCGGGTGTCGGCGACGATACGACCGACATCTTCCTCGAAAGCGCCTATTTCAATCCCGTGTGGGTGCGCAAGACCGCCAAGCGGCACGGACTGAATACCGATTCGTCGTGGAGATTCGAACGCGGCGTCGACCCGCGTTTGCAGGTCTATGCCCTCAAACGTGCGGCGTTGCTCTTCAAGGAGCTGGCCGGCGGCCGGATTTCGAGCGACATCGTCGAGGTGAGTGCCGGCGAACCCGCCGATTTCGTCTTCGACTTCTCGCCCGCGCGGTCGAATGCCCTGATCGGAAAGGAGCTTTCCGAACAGACCTACCGCACGATCCTCGATGCGCTCGACGTGAAGATTCTCGGTGAGCGCGAGGGCGTGTGGCGTGTGGCGGTGCCGCCCTACCGCGTGGACGTGCAGCGCGAAGCCGATCTGGTGGAGGAGGTGCTGCGTATCTACGGATACAATAACGTCGAAATCCCGGTACAGGTGCGCTCGACGCTCTCCTATGCCGTGAAGCCCGACCGCAACCGGCTGATGAATCTTGCAGCCGACTACTTGACGGCGGGCGGTTTCACCGAGATCATGTCCAATTCGCTCACCAAAGAGTCCTATTACGAAGGGCTGACCTCCTACCCCGCCGCCCGCTGCGTGCGGATTCTCAATCCGTTGAGCGCCGACCTGAACGTGATGCGGCAGACGTTGCTGTTCAATACGATGGAGGCCGTGCAGCTCAACGCCAACCGGCGCAACGGCAACCTCAGACTCTACGAATTCGGCAATTGCTATTTCTACGACGAGGCGGCACGCGATGCGGAAAAGCCGCTGTCGGCCTACTCCGAACAGTACCGGCTGGCGATCGCCGTGACGGGTGCCGCCGTGCCGCAGTCGTGGAACGCCAAACCGCAGGCGTCGTCGTTCTTCACGTTGCGCGCCGTGGCGGAGAAGTTGCTGCGCCGCTTCGGGCTGGATATTTACGCCCTGAAATGCGAGCCGCTGCAAAGCGACCTCTTCGGCGACGGCATTTCGCTGTCGGCGGGCAACGGCAGGGAGCTGTTGCAAATGGGTGTCGTGGCGCCGCGGATCCGCCGTGCGTTCGACCTTAAACAGGAGGTCTACTATTTGGAGATGAATTTCGATGCGCTCGTGAAATCCACGCGCAAGCACCGCATCGCTTTCGAGGAGTTGTCGAAATTCCCGGAGGTGAAGCGCGACCTGGCGCTGCTGGTCGACCGGCAGGTGACCTTCGCGCAGTTGCGCGCCATTGCACTGGCCACGGAGCGCAAGTTGCTGAAAAGTGTCTCGCTGTTCGATGTCTACGAAGGCGACAAGTTGCCCGAAGGCAAGAAATCCTATGCGTTGAGTTTCGTGTTGGAGGACAAGAGCCAAACGTTGACCGACAAGGCCATCGAGCGGGTGATGAACAACTTGCAGGCGCAGTTCGAACGGCAGGCCGGTGCCGTCGTGCGGTAGTGCCGGGCGGAGCGAAAAATCGGTGCGGGAAGAAGAATTCCCGCACCGATTTTTCGTATCGGAGCATCCGTTCGGGAGAACGGAAACGGGTCGCTTTTACCGCTCCTCCTGCTTGGCTTTCTGCCAGAGCGCTTCCTGCTCGTCGGGCGTCAGATCGGAGAACATACGCCCCTGTCCGGCAGCGGCTTCCTCCATCGCGGAGAAGCGGCGGATGAACTTGCGGTTGGTGCGTTCGAGTGCGGCTTCGGGATCGACTCCGTAGAGCCGGCAGGCGTTGACCAGCGCGAAGAAGAGGTCGCCGAACTCCCCTTCCATCGCTTCGTGATCGCCGCGGCGCATTTCGGTCTCGACTTCCGCCGTCTCTTCGCGGACTTTCGCCCAGACGTCTTCGCGTCGCTCCCAGTCGAATCCCGCACCGGCGGCCTTTTCGCCGATGCGCAGCGCCTTGACCATCGCCGGCAGACTGACGGGAACTCCGCCCAGCGTACCGCTGCGACGGTTTTTCTTGCGCAGTTTGAGCGCCTCCCAGTTGCGTTTCACGTCGTCGGGCGTGTCGGCGTGGATGTCGCCGTAGACGTGCGGATGACGGTAGATCAGCTTGTCGCACAGGCCGTCGACCACATCCGCATAGTCGAACGCTCCGGCTTCGGCGCCCAGTTTCGAGTAGAAGACGATATGCAGCATCAGGTCGCCCAGCTCCTCGCGGATGCCCTCCATGTTGCGGTCGAGAATGGCGTCGGCCAGTTCATAGGTCTCCTCGATCGTGTTGCCGCGCAGCGTCTCGAAGGTCTGCTTGCGGTCCCACGGGCACTTTTCGCGCAATTCGTCCATGATCTTCAACAGTCGCAGCGTTGCCGCGGCACGTTTGTCCTGTTCCATTGGCAATAATCGTTTTCGAATGCAAAGGTAGGGTTTTTCACCGGAAAACGGGATTGTTTGCGCCATAGAGAGCAGATCGGGGCTAATTGATTGTTGGATAATTTAATATGCATATTGTTGCCATATTTTGTAATTCGGCGATTTAGCGGTTTTAGGCAACGAAATGCAGGCGTTGAGTTAACAAATCGTTAACCGAAATTAGTAACCGGTTACCCCGTTACCCTGCTTGCTTTTTCTTGCATAATATATTCTTTTTCATTGTATTGCGATATTCTTCATCTTAACAAGGGACTCATAACAAACTAATTTTGCACCCTTTAAAGTTATGTGTTATGAGAAGTACCTTCCGGATTCTGTTTTACGTCAACAAACAACGCGCAAAGGACGGCCGTGTCCCGATCTATGTCCGGCTTACGGTCAACGGCAAAAGCACCTTCGTATCGTCGCGCCTGACCATCCCACTCCCGCTTTGGGATTCCGCGGCGAATAAAGCTGCAGGGAAGAGTATCGAGGCCAAGCGGATCAATGTTGAGTTAGACCGTATCAAGGCCAAGTTGCTTCACCACTATCAGCGTATCTCCGACCGAGATGCCTATGTCACGGCCGAGCGGGTAAAATCCGCCTATCTCGGCATAGGTGAAGAGTATGAAACCTTGTTGGAGGCTTTCGACAAGTTCAACCGCGATTTCAAACAGCACGTCGGCGTGGATCGGGCACAGTCCACCTATCGCAAATACGACAACGTACGTAAACGGCTGGCCGAGTTTCTTTCCGACAAACTACATCGTGAGGATATTCCGCTGAAAGAGTTGACCGAAACTTTCATTACCGACTATGACCTTTATCTGCGGAGTGAGAAAGGGCTTACCCCGTCGTGCGTCTGCATCTACACAAAGCCGCTGAAAATGATCGTGACGAAAGCCCACAACGCCGGCGTTATCGCCCGGAATCCCTTTGCCGACTATCATCCGAAGAAAACGACCAAAGAGCGAGGTTATCTGATCGAATCGGAGTTGCAGGCGTTGATGAACCACAAATTCACGTTCGACGGTTATGGCAAGGTGCGCGATATGTTCGTGTTCTCCTGCTTTACGGGTATGGCACACGCCGACGTAAAGGGGATGATACGGGAGATGATTCAAAAGTCATTCGACGGGGACTTGTGGATCGTCAAAAAGAGGCAGAAGACCAATACGCCTTTCAAAATCAAATTATGCGGCATTACAAAACGCATTATCGACAAGTACAAACGCGAAGTTGCCGGAACGAATCTCGTACTGCCCGTACCAGACATCGCCTATTGCAACCGAGTATTGAAGAAAATAGCAGCAGAGGTCGGGATCGACAAAGTAATCACGTTCCATATGGCGCGGCATACGTTCGCCACGACCAATGCGCTGGCGCAAGGTATCCGCATTGAGGTTGTCAGTCGGATGCTGGGACACACGAATATCAAGACCACCCAGATTTATGCCAAAGTAACGGACGATATGCTGGCAAAGGGGTTTGATGAGATGGCCGGTATCTACGCTGACAAATACAACCTTGCCCAATGAAATGGGGAGTAGAAAGGCCCTACCGCCCCAATGCGCCCTGCGAGATTAGTCGGGATCTCTCCGGGCGCAAAGGGGCGGCGGGCAGTCGGGCATCATCGCTCTTTTCACCGTTCATCCTGCCGCCGAATATCGGTCGGTCGTAATGCTCCCGGAGTTTGCGGACGGATAAGTCGCCGGTACCGTCGCCCACAGATCGGCCGCTCCGCGCCCGCGCCTTTTTACAAAAGGCATAGCT
>ERZ824575.757-NODE-757-length-37663-cov-7.013667_pt1 | contig 37663 bp, 36 predicted proteins | sample MGYA00519470_ERZ824575 | MGnify/ENA primary metagenome ERZ824575 (study PRJEB31778, sample SAMEA3449170) | human gut metagenome | biome: human gut; feature: human-associated habitat; material: faeces | place: United Kingdom | collected 2010/2012 ...
AAGGAAGTGTTTCAACCTGCCCCTCCATCCGCGACCGTCCTGCGCTCACCATCCGTTTGACAGAGCAGATAATTTCAGGTATAATAAAGTTGTATTTAGATGGTGCGGGCAAAAGAATGTGTCCGTTTCTGTTTAGAGCGTTCGAACGGGAAAAAGAAAAATCCAAAGAATAGAGTACACGCCCATTGTTTGCGTACGATCATTGCAGCATTGAAAAAATGGATGACACAACTATAAAAGCACTGAAGCCGTGCGAGCAGGTCGGAAATACGCTTTTTCTCAATCTTTCAGACGGTGAAAAACGCTTGTATTCGGAAAATGGCTGGCGTGTGTCGTACCAAACAGACGATCTGTCATTTGTTTGCCATATATAATGTTGAATAATGGCGGTCATCAAATATAAATGCGGTCGTAATATAGCTCATCCTTTACCGCCGACCGGGGAGGAAGGCTATATTGTTGAGAGCAGGAAACAATTCCCGGACTTTCTGCGGTATGGCGGCGGTGGCATTTATTTCATCATATCTGATAGAGTGTTGAATGCTTTGGGGGAGAATGGCGTAACAGGATTCGATCAAGCAGTTGAAGTACCTGTCTACCGAAAGTACAGACGTGAGCTTATCAGACAGGATGCGGTCTATTATTCTGTAAATATAACCGGGGCGATCGATTTCGATCTGAAAGCAATGGCGTTAAAAAAGAAGAACCGTTGTCCGAGTTGTGGTCAATTTGACTGGAGCAGACAAAGACTTTATCTTATAAAAACGGTTTAATACATGGGATGGAAGTGACTTGTGCCGCATAGACTCCTTCCCCGGTCATATTGTATGCACAGAAAAAGTAAAAGGCGTCATTGGAAAATACCGGTTTAAAGGATCAGAGTTGCGAGCAGGGGACAGGATCTTCGGTATTTCATAGTATTGTTTCGCCTTGTAAAATGAAAGGATTCGATTTTTATGAGATCGTATGTATGGCATCGAAATTTCGTGAATCGGAAATATGCGGAGAAACGGACCGGTAAGAAAATATGAAAAAACACATCGGTGAATGCGATGGCTTCGTTTTGAAAATCAACTGCAAGGATCATGTGCTCATAAGAAAAAGTCCCGATTGCAGATTTTATTATGATGATGTATTCGCGGAAGTCATTGCTGACAAGAGATATACCATCGCGGAGGATTCCTATGAATATGGGGTATATCCCGAATTATCAGGGGCATTAATGCAAATCAGGACGGCTGCTGTTAATGATGTTGTTGATTCTATTGGTGCTCCGTGCGACAAGGGCGGGCTGCTGTTGCTTTTCAAAAAGCTGGATGACACCAATATAGCACTGTACATAAAAACTCCGCGTAAAAAAACGGTATACTCCGCCACGATCCTTATTTCGGATCTGCTGAGATGGAGTGACGTTTTGGAGACTTTATATTTGAAAAAAACGTTTCAATAAAATATGAGGACGCAGGAGCCGGGGGATCGATTCTGGAGTATATATCCGTAATACAGATATTTGCCGAGTAAAGCTACCTTAAAGATCGGCAGACAAATCATTTAACATAGGAGCGTATTATGTGCCGTAACTGTTTTAAGTATGCCGAATATTTATCTGAGTTCGACAGGGCTGTGCTTGACATCATTTTTACTTCTGAGCTGCCGTAAGCGTGAAGAGTTTCGTTGCTATTTTGAGCGATTTCAAAATTCAACGCACCCCGGTTGGCGCAAGTACGCCCGATCCGCCATAAAAAAGCTTAACGGTTGACTTTGCACGGCTGCAAATATGAATTATATCGGCAAGCATAGCCCTTTGTGGACATGCCGAAAATCATATGTACATACTGATTTTTTATCTCAAAGCAGAGGGATGTGAATCGCTCCGCCGTGCCGGGCGGCATAAGAACGAGCAAGACGGTAAACGGCGCAGAGAATATATCTTTTTTGGGGACTCTCATACTTCACGGGTGAATGGGTGCCCGGCAGCACCGAAAAAACTGCCGGTATACATCTGCGGCATGGCGGAACAGCTGATCTATATTCGGCTGTTCCGCTTTTTTCGACTTTTCTCGGGCAGGCTCTTGAATTTGCCGCGGTTCTGTGGTATACTTATCATGAACGAACGGTCGGTATACACAAAGGAGCACATCAGTATGAAAACAACAGAGCAGCAGCATAACGAGCGGAAGCAGGAGCTTATGGAAAAGTGCTTTGAGTGCTACGCCGAAAACGGACTGACAGGCACCGGGATAAAGGCTCTGGCAGACGCGTGCGGCTGCACAAAAGCCAATCTTTACTCTTATTTTAAAAACCTTGACGAGCTTATCATCGAATCTACGGCATACTGCATGGCAAAGGTCGAGGATGACTTTATGAAAAAGGCGCCGACAGATCCGAAGGACGCCATGCGGTTTATCGAGGAAGTGCCGTATTGGACGGCGCGCGAGCACGGCAAAAAGTACAGGCTCATGTATCAGGTCTACACGCTGCCGAAATATATGGAATACGGCAAGAAGTTTTTTGAGGGCGTAAACGAGCGTTACACCGAATATGCGAAGCAGCTCGAGCCCAAGATCGGCATTCCGTATACCGTTATCACGCCGCTGATATTCATATTCGTCCGCGCGTGCGTGCACTATGCCATGTTCGAGGACGAATATTATTTAAAGTCCCAGATGGAGGTCTTAAAACAGGGAGTCGCCCTGTTTGCAGATAAATACCGCTCGCAATACTTGAACGGAGGTAATGAGAAATGAAAAAATGGTTACTTGGAATCACATGTATGCTTATGGTGCTGGGGCTTATCTTTTCTGCCGGATGCGGAAAACAGCCGGCAAGTCCGGCATCGGATCGGCTGGAGGTGCGAAACAACGGCACTGCTATCCAGTGGAAATACAGCAATGAAACCGATTGGCATGACCTCGTGGCGCTCACCGAGCTGAGGGGTGCTGCCGGAGAAAACGGTAAGGACGGTATCGACGGTAAGGACGGAATCAACGGCAAGGACGGTATCGACGGCAAGGATGGTATCGACGGCAGGAACGGAACCGATGGAAAAAACGGCAAGGACGGAATAAACGGTACAAACGGCAAAGACGGCATCAACGGCAGAAGTATCGAGGTGCAAAGAGCCGGAACCCACATACAGTGGCGTTACGAGGGCGACGAGTGGCAGAATCTTGTTGCGATATCCGATATCACAGGTCCCGCCGGACAGAACGGTAAGGACGGAGCAAACGGAAAAACGCCGGAATTCCGTGTAAGCGAAAACACCCTGCAGTGGCGTTATGTCGGCGACGAGATCTGGCTGAACCTGTACGAGCTTACCGCATTAAAAGGTGCGGATGGCAGAGACGGCAAAGACGGCAAAGACGGTGCCGACGGTAAGGATGGTATCAACGGCAAAGACGGAATCGACGGCAAAGACGGTGCGGACGGCAACACCCCGTTCATCGGCGAGAACGGCAACTGGTGGATCGGAGACATCGACACCGGCGTGAAGGCTGCCGGAACAGACGGCACAGACGGTGTAAACGGCGAAAAAGGAGATAAAGGCGATAAAGGAGATAAAGGAGATAAAGGCGACCCCGGTCAGAACGGCGGGTGTTCAGGGTATTTTCACGCCTCAAACGGCGGCACCGGCGCTTCATTCAATCAGCCGCTTCAGCTGTTTGAAGATTGCAATTCCGGAGGGCTTTTTGTGTGGGATCGAGCCAATAGAACCGTAACGCTGAAAGCCGGACATACATACAGTATTTCATTCAGCGGTTCGGTCTGCATTTCTCACGACATGGGTGGATGGTACTCGGTAGTATTGAAGGGCAAACAAGGCATTCTCAAAGATACATTGATCGAAAGGTATATGAACGATGCAGATAATTCACGAGTGTGGATGCCGTTTGCATTCAACCGCATCTACAGTGCCGGCAGTGATATTGTGCTGCAATATGAATTTATCCAGTTGACCCCCGGCACACAGCTGAACGGTGCTGTCTATAATCTTACAATCATTGCTCTTGATTGAGCCGACATATACGAAAACGGAGGTAACAGAATATGAAAAAACGAATACTCAGCATCCTGCTCACCATTTTTATGCTGGCATTAACCATTGCACCTATGACAGCCTATGCCGAGTCGGGATCGTCCGGATCAGGCGCGTACGGAGCACTGCTCACACCCGACACAACTCCCCCTGCCGGATGGGCAGAGGATGAAAGCAACCCATACGGCACAAAAAAGGGTCAGCCCTTTGCCATTACCCCGTGGCATGAGCCGATCATTTACAGCTACCGCAACGCCGAGGGACAGGCGGCGCAGGATCATACCAAGGTATACAGCAAGTGGGATTTCGGCATCAACATTGCCGAATGTACACCGAGTGCCCACAAGGTTTCTGCGGTCGACAATGTTGCCTTTGCTGTCGGAATCGCTTACGATCCGCTCGGCACGGGCAGAAACGATCACGCTATCTTTGTCGGCCTTTGTGATATGGATAATTCCAAGAACACGGCGAAGATTTGCTACTGGGTACAAAACCTTGTAAACAACAAGCGCTCCGAGCTTCAGAAAATTGCCGACGCTCCGATGTGGGCATGCAAGAAACCCGGTTACGGCGAGCTGGAATATCAGGAATTCCGCCACTATTTCAATGTCACGGCGGGCGACTATGATGGTGACGGAAAGATGACCGCCGTTATCACCTACGCCGGCAATGATGATCTGTGGGGAATTGCCGGAACCGGCATTTCCGGTGAGCAGGGACTTTCAAGAAAATCGTTTGTTAAGTCCAAGGGTAGCGGCAATGCCTATTTCGACGGCTGGAACACGACTCCGTATGAGCGCGACCAGATTACGAAATCGCTTGTCTCGGCGGATATTGACCGTGACGGCTGCGATGAGCTTATCGTGTACGCAGGCATTGCCGAGCCGGATAAGATCGACGGCAGGGACAAGGAGATTTCCGGCGATTCCTTCCGTAAGGCTGTTTCAAAGCTCTCGGTATACAAAGCCGAAAACGGAAACCTCAAAAGAGTGGATCAAAAGTCCCTGATGACCTTAAACCGCGAGGACGAAAAAAAGGACGGCAGCCGTTACTACGATCATATCCGCTACGGCAATATCGCCGCAGGAGACATCAACGGCGACGGCTGGCAGGAAATCATAGTTGCAGGATATTTCCGTGAGGTCAGGGAAGAAAAGCAGAAGGGCTTTATCTGGGACAAGAAAACCGACAACGAAAACATGGGCTTTGCCGTTTATTACGGTCAGAACAAGTCCATAACGAATGTGCAGAAAACCACCATGAGCGGTTATACCGCAAACGGAACAAAGGATCTGGGTGTGAAGCCTAAGCCCGCTATGACAAGCGTTGCGATCAACGGCAGAGGTACGCCGGAGCAGGTATGGATCGCAGGCGGACTGTATGAGGTTCAGCAGAACGGTGCGCTCAATCTTCTGCGCGACACCGCGCGCATAAAGAACTCAAGCGCGAGATGGTGGTGGTATCAGGATGTTATCGCAGGCAACTTTGACCACAATACAGAGGGACGCGAGCAGGTGATCGCTCTTGCCGCCGAACGGCAGGAGAATCCCATCACCCGCCCCAACGCAAGGAAGTTCGACCTGTTCACCGATGTGTTTTACGGCGAGGATTTCGGCAGCGGCACGCTGTCGGTTGCCGGCAAGTATACGGTGACAGACGAGAAGGACGAATATTCGAAACTGTGTCACGATGTCGACCTTGCATGGGATATGCCGTATAACTGCATACTGCTTGCGGCGGATGTGAACAAAGACGGTCTGTTTGCCAGATATGAAGGCAAGGGCTACGGATATTCCGACGCACAGGTACAGGCAGTGCTTCAGGCGGCGCCGTACTTTTCGGAGCTCGGCGACTATGACCTCGACTTCTCCGACGGTTCGACCACTTATACCTTCTCCTCCGGCTATTCGGATACGAGATCCTCGTCGCACAATACTTCCTTCGGCGCATCCATAGTCGTTCAGGGAGATCTGAAGGTGTGGAGATACGAGGCGTCGCTCGGATATACCATGGACTTTACCAAGAGCACGGAGGACACCCTTTCAAAGGAATACAGCGTCTCCTTCAATGCCGGCGGCAATGATTCGGTGGTGCTGTACCGTGTGCCGGCAACGACCTATTATTACTCGATCTATGACCCTCAAAAGGGCGATTTTGACCTCAGCGAGAAGAATACCATCGCATTGATGATCCCCGGTCAGCCGGTTTACACCATGCTTGACCGTGAATATTACGAAGAGTTTGCGGTGCTGTATAACGAAACCTACAAGGCGGAAATCGCGGCGGGAAAAGCAAAGGCTCTGCCGATACTGGACAGTCATGTTTTGCCCGAGAACGCCGAGGGCGACCCGTTTGCCTATTGGTCGAATCCGGGCTCAACCGACCGTTCGGTCACGCAATTTGAGTCGCTGAGCAAGCAAAAATACGAGCTCGGCTTCGGTGCGAGCAGTATCACAAACGACTGGACGATAACCTCCGAGCACGCCGACGGCATTGAAATAGCGCACGGGTTCTCCGCCTCCATGAAAAGTACATGGGGTGTGGATGCTTTCAATATGGGATTTGCGATAGATTTCAGTTACAGCAATGCCACGGGAACGGTCTACACCACGACCGAGAGCAGCGGCGCCAGCGGTACGGTCAACAATATCGACCGCCGTTCGCTTCGCTCCTCCTACGGGATCGGCTATGATGTTTCCAGTCAATACGGTTTTACATGGGATTTCGGTATGCGCACATGGACGGCAGGCGATCAGAAGATCCCCGTGTTCGGCTATGTGCTGACAAATCTTCGTGCCGCACCGCCCATACCTACGCTGACCGGTGTGTCCGTAACGGATAATCAGACCGCAAAAATCACCTGGGAGGCGCCGGACGAAGACATAAGGCGTCCCTTTGCCGGATATCATGTCTGGATGCGCACGGATGACGGGGAATTTGAGCGCGTGACCGAAACGCCGCTCTCTTCGGAAGAGCTTTCATATACATACTCCTCTCTTAAAACGGATACCACCTATACCTTTGCGGTCACTTCCGTGGGCAGCAACGGAACGGTATCGGCGCTGTCCAACACCAAAACCTTCTCCACATTTGCGGGCACCTACGGCAGGGAGATCGAATTCCGCAACAACGGAAGCAGCATCCAATGGCGATATTCGGGAGAGGGCGACGACGCCTACCGCGATCTTGTCTCACTTGCGGCACTGACGGGAAGCGACGGTGCGGACGGAAAGCAGATCGAGCTGCGGGTATATAACGGATTTGTGCAGTGGAGATACAACGGCGACCCCGGCTGGAACGATCTGATCGCCTTGTCGGATCTGAAGGGCGATAAGGGTGATAAAGGCGACAAAGGTGATAAAGGTGACCCCGGAGAGACGGGCGCACCCGGACAGAACGGAAAAGACGGCGCAACACCGCAGCTTAAAATAGGAGATGATAACTTCTGGTATGTCTCCTATGACGGCGGACAAACCTGGAGCTCTCTCGGCATAAAAGCCACCGGAGTGAAGGGCGATCCCGGAGAAACCGGACAACAGGGCGACAAAGGCGACCCCGGTACGGCAGGTAAGGACGGCAAGGACGGATCGAGCGGTGCTGACGGAAAAGACGGAAAAGACGGTAAGGACGGTAAGGATGGTGTCGGTATCGCCAAAGCGGAGATCAATGCGGACGGCGAGCTCGTGCTCACCTACACCGACGGAAGAACGGTAAATGTCGGTAAGGTCGTCGGCGCGGACGGCAAGGACGGTCAGGCACCCTTCATCGGCGAAAACGGCAACTGGTGGATCGGCGAGAAAGATACCGGTGTGAAAGCGTCGGATGCAGCCGATCCCGCGGGCTCCGCAAACACATCCGCGACCTCGCCTGTTTTGATCATCATCGGTGCGGCTGCGGGGCTGGCGCTGCTCGGCAACCTCGGCTTGATCCTGTACATTGCACTGAAAAAGAAAAAGAGTCTTGTTTAAGGCCGAGAAAGTGAGAAAATGATATGAAAAAACGAATACTCGGCATTTTGCTCACTCTTTGTATTGTGATCTGCCTTGCGCCGACAGGCGTGTTCGCCGACGGTGAAACGGTAAAAAATGTCGTAACGGCGCAGGAACTGATCGACGCGCTGGCGGACGGTGCAAACGGCACCGTCCGACTGGCGGCGGATATTGACATAGCCGGATCGCTCAACATATTCCGCACCGTTACGCTCGATCTGAACGGTCATGTGCTGAAAATGACCGGCAGCGGCAGCGTCATAATCCTTGATGACAACAGCGGGACAAATACAGGCGACCTGACGCTCGTTGACAGTGACCCGACAGCTGAGCATAAATTCAAGGTCAACGGTGCGGAACCGTGGACGCCTGACGATAACGGCACCGAGGTCGTTTGCGGCGGTATTATCACCGGCGGCACGGGCACCCGTATTTTCAACAGCAACTTTGCGGAAGGCGGAGGCGTGAACGTCGGTAACGGCGTGTTCACTATGACCGGCGGCAATATTGTAGGCTGCACGGCATATTACGGCGGCGGCGTAAATCTTATAAACGGTTCGTTCACCATGAACGGCGGCAGCATCGTGGGCTGCTCATCAATTGCCAGAAACGAATCGGGCGAACCCTTCTACAGCGGTATATATGCCTTCGCCGAATATGGCAGCAGCGGTACGTTCACTATGACGGGCGGTGTTATCAAAAACGCCGGCAGACAAGGTGTCAGTCTTATACACGGAATCACGTTGTACGCGTGCGGCGGGGAGATATACGATCAGGTCGATGTAAGCTCAGACTGTGCCATTACATATCGTGACGGTCTGACCGATGTTACCGATTTCAAAGGTGCGGTAGAGATCAGCAAATACAGCAAAGGCGCTGACTGCGGTATCTTTTACGGCGGTATTACTGCTTACGGGAATACGATCAACGGTCTCACCGTCACATATAAAGACGATGACGCCGAGTATGCCAGACAGATCCTGCAGAGCGGCAAAGCAGCATTGAAGCCGGATGCTCCCGCCAAGGACGGCTATGCTTTTATCGGCTGGTACGACGGTGAGACGCCGTATGACTTCGCACGCCCCGTAACGGGCGATATCACACTCACGGCAAAGTGGGTGAAGATCGCCGACAAAACGGCTGACTTTACTGCCGCCGACGGCGGCGCGGCGGCGATAGCGCTGCTGAACAGTGCCAAAACAGGGGCGGCAGACTCAACATGGGATAACGGCACCAAGACACTCACGCTCAGAGGCATTCATTTTGTCACCACTGCAACGACTGCGGTAAAGCTGCCCGACGGCGCAACGGTTATTTTAGCAGACGGAACCGAAAACCGTACCATCGGCGGCGGTGCGACGGCAGCGCAGGACGGTAAATATCAAAAACAGCTATATATTTACGGAATCTACGCCGCAGGTGCGCTGACCATACAGGGCGAAACAAGCGGCACAGGTACACTTTGTGTCAGCTCCGGCGAGCATATCAACAGTGGCAACGCATGGACGTATTCGGCTGCCCTTTATGCAGACGGCGACCTTACGGTAAATGGCGGTGCGGCGACCGCACAGGGAGGAAAAACATCTTCTGCCGACTGCGCGTTTTCTTTAGGTGTGCAGCTTTCGGAAGGACACAGTCTGTCGGTTTCGGGCGGTACGCTCACCGGTATCGGCGGTGAATCCTTTGATGCCGAGGACCCGAACGACGTTAGGGAATCCTTTTCCGAAGGCATTGACATCTACCGCGGCAATGCCACAATTTCAGGCAGCGGCAAGCTTATCGCCAAAACCGTCTCGGATATGATGAAAAAGGGGTTATCCTTTGGTTTATATATCATACAGGGAAGTCTGTTTGTATCAGATAGTGCCGCTCTTACGGCAAAGACAAGTCGGGCAATTGATATTTCCGGCGGCGATCTGAAACTTTCCGGCGGAAAAATCTGTTCTTATGCAACGAGTGACAACGCTGCCATTTCGGTCACAAGAAACAATTTTTACAGCGCCGGAAACGGAAACATTGAGATCACCGGCGGCGAAATCGAGTGCGTGGGCGGCATATATATGTCCGCGTCGCCGGCAACCGAGGGAATGGGCATTCTTTCGATCTCAAACGGCAAATTGACGGCGGGATATATTTCCGGCGCGAATACGTTTTCCGTATCGGGCGGTACGGTGACGAGCGGACGCATCAGCGCAAATACAGTGGAGCTGCAAAACGGCAGTCTGACTGTGCGCGAGCCGATACACGAGTACTCACGCACGGGAGCTTTGTATGCTTACAATGCCGTTTACTGCGGAAAACTTACCGTCAGCGGTGGAACGCTCGATGCGGCATGGGATTGGGGCAAATACGCACCGATTACATCCCCGATCGATCCGGGTGAGGGCTGCCCGCAGCCGCTGATAAGAATACTTGACAGCGCCTCGTTTGGCGGCGGCACGGTGATACTCGACACCGGCTGCGCCGGAAATACTGCCCTCAAGGCGAAAGCGCTCAACCTTTCGGGCGGTGTCAGGGGAAGCGGCTATACACACGAGGACGGCAGCGATACATATATTCAGAAAGACGGCAGCACGCCTGTAAAATTCACTGTATATCCGGCGGATTACGCCAAGGTCGATGCAGCCATTGCCAAAGCGAAAGCGCTGAGCAAGGACGAATACAAGGACTTTTCTGCGGTCGATGCGGCGGTGGGTGCCGTTGTCCGCGGCAAAAACATTGACGAACAGGCGACGGTCGATGCAATGGCAAAGGCCATCGAGGATGCGATCGCCGCGCTTGAATACAAGGGTGCGGATTACAGCAAAGTAGACGCAGCCGTTGCCAGGGCGAAAGCGCTGAACAGGGACGAATACAAAGACTTTTCTGCGGTCGATGCTGCGGTGAACTCCGTCGTTCGCGGCAAAAACATCACCGAGCAGGCGGCTGTTGACGCTATGGCGAAAGCGATCGAGGATGCGATCAATGCTCTTGAGCTGACAGATCCTGTCCTGCCTCCCGCGACCGGAGACAACAGCAACTTTATGCTGTGGATCGCACTGTTTGTCGGAGGCGCAGCTCTGACCGCTGTGACGGTGCTCGGCAAAAAGAAAAAAATCTTTATGAAATAATCGGCAAACCGAGGGCTGTCGCGCTAACGCGCGGCAGTCCTCGGTGACTTTTTCTCCCGGACGTGAACCGGGACGTCTGCCCGATATCGTGATCCGGGTGATTTTTTGTCGAATTTTTCGGGCGCGATGTTGAAAACAATGGTATAGTAAGTATTTATTTTTTTGGAAAATATGTTGACAGATATGATGTCGTATGTTACAATATATTAAGAAAATAGCGCGAAATATGTACGCGCGCAGGCGCGCGAGGGGTTGTTCTGCGGCTATGACGGGAAAAGAGAGTTTTTTAAGCCGTGATAACGGCGTCGCAACAGCTCGACCCGAGAGATTCTGTGCTTTTTTCGTGCGATCAACAGAAAGGAAACGATTTGAGTATTCAGGTAATTCCGACTGTCCGCTGCGATATGATCCTTACGGGATCGTCCGGCTGCCGCGACGAGGTGACGGCGGCAATGCAAATGAAAAGCACGTCCGTAGATGGCGACTGGAGAGTTTCCACGGGAGACGTGCGGTGTACCTGCTCCGAGCAGGTCACGGCGATAATGCTGCGTTTTTTCCCCGACTGGCTGACAGACCGGCTGGCGGAGGTAAAAAGCAGGTATGATCTGAGATCGGTGATGATGCTGCACATCGGCTGCGAGGCATCGTCATTCCCGTTCATCAATCTTGACGAGTCGCTGATCCGGTTTTTGTTGTCCACCGACACGGAACTGATTCTTTCCGTTTCGGAGGGCGACGGTGCGCTTGATGACTATGCCGTCCGGCTTCGGCTGAACATGAGCGGGCATGATCTTGCGTTTGACAAAATAGAGGAATATACGGGGAAAACGCCTTGGTTCAAAAGACGCCGGGCGGATTTTCCGATCTCGGCGCAAAATATCACGGAGGACACGTGGATATACCGCACAGAGGCCTTTCCCGTGTGCGAGCTGAACGAGAGGGCAAGCACATTTTATAACGGACTTTCGGATAAAAGGCTTGCGGAGGATGTTCCGTTTGAAAAATGTTCTTTGGAGCTGAACATCTACGGCGCGGACGGCATTTCGTTTGAAAGCGCGATTCCTGCCGGGCTTCTCCGGCTCGCCTCGGAGCTTTCCGCTCAGATATGGGTGGGGAGATATGCCGAGGACCAACCAGAGTAAAAGCATGAGGCGCCAGTGCGTCTGTTCTGATAAAGGAATCACAGTAGCAGACGAGGAAACAACGTCGGAACTTATGCCGATGATGGCGCAGAGTTGTTCTGACGATGATTAGTGACTATGATGGAAAGACATTTAATAATACGTTTCAGGGACTGAATGCAATGGGTATTCCTTTTAGTGGAAGCGGATTAGGTATAGTATTATTAAGTCCTATGCTTGATATACGTTTTAGTCAGTGTGGAACGGATCTGTGTGTGTTTATAACGTATAATTCAACGGGTAGACAATTGTCCCAGTTCAAAGCAAAACAATGGTAAAGGAGTACTTACATGGATGCAAATCGTAGTAATGATTGGCGCTCTGTAAAATTAGCCCAAATGATACAAACTGCTATTCAGGGGTTGCCCGATAGAAAGAAAAAGAATGAAATAATAGATTTTATAATGGAATATTGTGATTTGCCGATTACACGCGATCAAATCGCTTATATATTGCGAAGTAGTTCACCGGCGGTTGATCCTATGCGGAAGGACTATTTGGACGTGCTTGCGCGCCTGGTGTCTGAAGCTAAGACGCATGGAGATCCGCAACTTGTAAAAAACATCTATCTGTCTATACCGTTCTATCCGGATGATCAAGAAAATCAACCAATACGAGAGTTTTATAAAGGTGGAATCCAATATTTCCTTTCCCTTGGTTTGTATCAAATTGTGGGGGAGTTATATATGCATCTTGTTGCGTCGATGTATGGAAGCACCGCAGAACGAATTGATCTTTGCCAAAAAGCACGGGAATATCTGAATCAAACATCCAAGGAATATGCCTGTGTTTCGGCGATGAAAGAAATACTTTGTTACATTGAGCATCAAGGAAATGACGAGTATTATCATTATTGTGCATTTGGAGAAACAATTTTCCGAAAAGAGGCAAGCATTTTTCTGTCACCGATATACCCATGCTCTGCTTTTCGCAAGAAATCAAAATTCCTGTGTTCTGATACCGTAATATTAAAAGGAAACAGAGAATCCTATGAAGAATCACTGACCTCTCTTGATGCTTCGGGTTATGATAAAGAGATGCTTGACGAAACGCTGACTGTCGGCGCATCAAAATATTTGCCCGAAGAAAAAGAGCTTGTTCGACACCCGGATGAAAGAGTCATCTGTCAGTCAGACGGTAAAAAATATCTTTGCCATGTTTTTACGATCAGACGAGTAGAGAACCCGGACAACATGATTTTGGGAGATATCATAGAAACAAATTATTATGCTGATGGAATCGGTCCGATACGTACTGTACTCTCGATTGGCGATAAGACGTGGATATATGATTTGTATGAGTATACCATAAAGGGCGGAGATGGAATGATTCCATGCTGCGTTGGAAATCAGTGGACCTATAGACAAAAAGATTGCCCCACTTCGATAGATCAGGTAATCAAACGGGAGATTATCGCTCAAAACGGAGAGGAATACCTGCTTTCGGGATGGAATTATGCGGGGATAAACCCATCTTAAAGAGGGGGACACCTAATGCGGGTAAATGCTTAATTGAAATAAAACATTAGCATAACAACAAATCACAAAACTGAAAGGAAAATAAAAAAGAAAAATATTTTTAAGATTAGCAAACGAGGCATTATCGCAATCCTTACACGGTGCATGCTTCTCAGTATCGCTGGAACTTGCTTGAGTGTTACTGCTATGGCTGCAGAAACTACAGCAACTGTAGAAGAAACTGCAGTTACCACAGAGGAGATTACCACGGTAGTCGTAGAGGGGAGTACAATATCCACCGAGGAACCTACCGTCAATGTAAGTGGTTTTAATATCACTTTTCGAGGAAATGTTATAAATGGTAATTTACATATTGGTACATTTTTTCATTATTTAGTGTTATTGAAGAATGAAAATGGAATTTGATGAGTTTGAAAAAATTATTATAACCGATATCATTGAACAATATCCGGAATACAAACCCCACTTACAATCACAGTTTAAAAAGATTACCGTACAAAAAAGAGAGTTGTCTAGATATGGTTTTTCAACATATTATACCGTGACTGCGGGAGAAGACACACTTGGAGATGGTGAAAATCTACAGCTCGGTAAACACCAATGGAATATAAATGGCTTGGATCACGGGAGTGACTATATTTTATGGATAAAGAATGGATTTATAAGCTGCTTGGAGGGATTCTCGTATAATGAACCTTGGCCGGATAAAATTCTATGGTGCGAAAAAATAGACAATTTGAGATAACGGTGTTGCTGATACCATTCATACAGATGCAACTTTCTCCAAAAGGATAACATATTAGAATACAACAAATCACAAAACTGAAAGTAAAATAAAAATGAAAAGGGTCAAACATCTTTTACTCGCTCCTCTGACCATCTGCATTATTATGTGTATCATGATGTGTAGCACTTTTATATTTGCAGTATATGCAGTGAATTCGGATGATAGTATATCAGAAGATATTATGAGTATCGAAGAACTTCGGCCTATGAGAGCAGGAACAGAAGATCAATACGCAAATCGACACTTTTCGACACTTGCGGAGGCACAAGCCGCCTATGGCACAGCTTTTACATATACTGCATGCTCTCCATTTTATCAAGCGCCGTGATGTTATGGCTGCTGCCGGTCTGACTGAGGAATATATAAATTTTATTTTTAGTGACGGATATCGTTGTTATATTCATGCAGGAGTGTGAAAGACGTGAACGAAAACAAAAACACAGCGCATTTTGAGAAATTGGTGCCGTTTGCTTTTGAAGACGGCGATGGAAACCGGCGAATGGGTTTTAAAGATGCCGATCAGAAAGAGAGGATACCGGCCATATATTATGTAAGGGTAAAATTTCCTGACGGAAGTGAGATCTTTAATCATGACGGCGAATTTAATAATGGTTTAGCCGTTGTAATGAACCGGGAAGGCAAATTCGGGTTGATCGATACCGACGGCAATGCTGTGATACCCTTGCGATATGACAGTATTTCAAATGTCATCGTAAAAGACATTCTGTTCTTCCGTAACGGGAGCACCTGCGGATTTATGAAAACGGATGGACTCGTTATAGCCGAATATCCGGGTTGTACCTTCCTTCAGCAAACGCATGACCATGTGTACCGTATTGAATACAATGGCGGAGACGACCGTGCGGAGTTGGATCTGGATGTATTTATATAGCGCTGTTTTTACACCTTTATAAGCAGTTCAAAAAATGAAATGCTCCGGATTCGAGATATAAATGCCCGGCGGGTAACGGCGGCGGGTATTTCCCGCTCGCGGTCGGCAACTGCCGGAGCAACCGACAGGTAAAAAGCCCGGATGTGTTCAGCCGGGTCATCAAAAGAAAGATCGCGGCTCGCAAGGGCGACGAATATATTCTTTCGGGATCGAGTTACACGAATAAGAGATGTATTACTTGCAAAACGACCGTCCGCTGATATATGAGAAGGACGGGTATATAGGGATATCCACGATCGACGGCACGTCGATACTTCCGCCGGATCGGTATTTTTTGCCGCGCTTCATCGGTGGGCTGATGCCTCAATATCACCCCGGCTTCGGCGAAGGGCTCGTCGCGGTCGCGAACTCCGACGGAACGGTGGGGTATATTGATGAAAAGGGCGCAGTCGCGCTCCCGTTCATCTATGAATATGCGTATCCGTTTATCGGCGGATATGCGGTGGCAAGGTCAAAGGGCAAGTGGGGAATGATCGACCGCAGCGGGCGCGAGACCGTTCCTTTCGCGTATGACATGATCCTTTATGACGGACCGTGCGCCGATGACCGCTACGGCGTTGCCGAAAACGGTAAATTCGGATATGTTTCATCGGACGGCGCCGAGGTCATACCATGCATTTTCGATATCCCGCTCGGAAGGTGCTCCGGAGAATTTCGGGAGGGCGTTGCTCCTATACTTCTGTGCGGCGAGGTGTTTTTTATAGACCGGGCGGGTAAAAGGGTCGTCACGCCTTGCGAAAGCTTCGACTATGTTGCGAGCTTTGAGCGGGACCGCGCGCAGGTGATACGATATAAGGATGACCATGAGATATATCACGGGTATATTGACAAAAGCGGGAGCCTTGCCGTCCCCGTTCAATATCGGCAGATCGGATGCTGCTGCTCGGAGGGCGTTGTTGCCGTTTCGCTGAGCGGCGCTGTCGTTTACACGGATATGACAGGACGGGTGACGCTGAGTACGCCGTATGACGCCGTGACCGGGTTTCACGGCAGCCATGCATGGGGACGAAAAAACGGATGCTGGGAGAGCTTTGACCGCGAGGGCAACGTGTTGGCATCGGGGCTCGTCTTTGACCGTGCGATCCCGTGCGGCGGCGATCTTTGGATATTGCGGTCGGGCGAGCAATACCTGTGCGTTGACGCGTGCGGCAACGAGCTCCTCCGCCCCGGGTCTGTGCCGCCTTGCCCGTATTTGAATCTCGGAAAGAGCGACTGGATCTTCTATTGCCTGACAAAGCGTGAGACCGGGTGAGCTTATACGCAAAAAATAAAACAAAAAATAAAAGGAGAAATGACATGGAGATCAAGTATTACGCAACAGAAAATGCGGTAAAATTCGCGGAGCCGGGGGCTTTTGAGCCCATGATAAAACAGGCGGAAGCCATGATAGAGGACAGCGGCTTCAAGGATAACGGCTGCGCCAACGCGCTCGTTGTCATGACGGCAACGGGGAACACCTTTGGCGCCGTGACCGAAGACGGACGGATGGAAGACGGGTACTGCGCCTGTGCCGATAAGGTGTTGGAGCAGCTTAAGGACAGCCGCGACACAGAGGTTAAAAGGATCGTTTGCCTGTGGGACGGGGGACCGCTTGATATTTCGTCGTTTTATTTCAGAGAAAAGCTGTGCAGTCTCAATGAAAGCAATAAAAACGCCGAGATACTGCTGGAAGACGCAGACGGCGGATATTTTATAATAAAGGTCGCGCGGACATTCGGAAAAAAGCGGAAATGAAACAATCGGCATGAGGCGAAAAGCCTCGGCAGCGATATGAAAGGGGGGATCGGAATGATCGAAAACAACACAGGCGCGCGCGATGACTGGGAGCTGTCGTGCGGACAATACGACTATCTCCATGACGAGCGTCTTTACCGCAGATTTTATCAAGGCGATCATGCGCATTGCGAGCTTTGTTGGCATTCGATAGAGCCTACCGATTCCGAGCCGTCTTACTGTACGACGGACTTGCGGCTGTGGATATGTGATAAATGCTTCCGGAAGTATCAAAAGCTGCTCGGGTGGTATGTTGCTCCGGAGTACGGCGAGCCGATGTATATAGGGGCGGGTGTTCCGAAGACCTGCGAGCTGCTTCCGAAGCTGAAGGCGGCAGCCGACGGCACGGACCGGAAATATATTTGGGCTATCGGGTACGAAAATGACGAAAACGCGGTGCTTTTCGACACAGACGATCTCTCGCGCAAAAAAGAGACGGAGGCATATATCGCGCTTTATATTGCGGAGAGACGGCAGCCCGTTGAATGGATAGCATGCTACGCCACGGAAAAGCCGGGCGTTCTGGACCTCATGCCATATTATCTTGCCCGCGCGCTCCCGACGCTTGACATCCGGAACCTCAAAACCATGTTCCTTGACACCAATGGAGCGGGCGAGCCGTTATGTTATAGGTTGGAGGACTTTCTGCCGGATGAGTTTATCGGGCGTTTGCTGAAGTAACGTGCACCGATCATAGCAGCCTTGCGGAATTTTAATGAGAGTTTAATTGAGAGATGGGCTATGTTTGATCAGATCATCACGGGGAAGATATATCTTTCACGCGCTCCGCTGCCGGGGGAGATCGAGGAGCTTACCGCATTTTTGACCCGCTGCGCCGTGGAGAACCGGATATGGATCAACACGGGCTGCCGGATCAAAAATCCGGATGCGAGATATAAATGCTCGGTGGACAACGGCGGCGGGGACGAAAAATATCTTGCGGATAAGTATCTCCCGTTTGAGATAACAGACTCAAAAGATGCGGACGCGTGCGACAGGATCCTCAGCGGCATATGGTACAGCGATAAGGGCGCTCGTATAGCCGACCTCGGCAGCTCGGGACTTCCGGATATCGAGAATTTTTTGGTGCGGATCATGGATAATGGGCTTATCCGGTGTGTGCGGATCGCATTCGATCCGGCGCACGGATATGTGCCGTCCGAATATCCACGCTTCGACATCGCCGCGAATGAGTTTTGCAAAACGCTTATGTCGGTTCCATGTCACGGCGCGGTGCCCGACGGGGAGTTGAATATAAGAAAAACAGGTGGATAAATACGTGCTGCTTTTATGGATACCCGTATCATGACGAACCGATCGCAGCATATGATTTGGAAAAAAACAATAATGTAAACGAGGTGGATCATTATGGTGTTGGTTTTATTTATATTATTATTTGTGATAATTGCGCTTGTCGCGTGCAAGTATATATATTTTGTGATCAAGCGATCTCGGCTGCTTTTTAAGCTGAAAAAAGCAAATGCAAAAGTGACCGGAACACACAAATTTTGGTTTTTAGGAACAAGAGGCGGCGAAAAGTGCGATTTTTATGTTGAAACAGAAAAAGAAATATTGTCCGTCAAGCTGTTTAATTGCGACGATCATCGTTTTTCAAAATTGGTGCTTACCGATGACAGGCATTTCTTTTTCAGAAAACGCGCCGTTTTTGTTTCGATGTCGCCCGGTGCGTCGGATGTATATGTTGACGGACGTCGGATGTCCCGCCCGGATTATGATTTCAATTACAGACCCCACGTCGAGTGGAAAGACAAAGCGATGAAAAATGTTCTTCTTGTCAATCCGACCTGCCGTGAAATTATCAGAAAACCGGAACGCGGGGACGAGATCATTCTCGGAGCCGGAGATGTCATAAATAATATGACAGTCATGTCACTGTCATCGCTGATAAAATATATAAACTCACAGACATGACTTTCATAATTATGATGAACGACTCGTAAATTTCGACCGGTATTCGCCGCAGCTCGGCGGGCAGGAGCCGAGCTGCGCCGTGACCGACGGTGTAAGCTTTTCGGCTGTTTAAGACAGCAAAACGCATGACATATTTTAAAAGGAGAAATCATATTTGAAGGATAATTGCAAAAACGAATATACATTCGGATATCTTTATGATCTGTGGCTCTTCTCTGTCGGAGCGAAGCTTGCCGATGCGGTCGGCTTTAAATCAGATATGCTGAGCTGCCGCGTGGCTGAATACACCGGGATGTCAGATTTTGCATTCCCGATTTGCGACGGCAGAGGAGTGTTCATTGACATTACGTCAAGTCAGAACGAAGTTGGCGGAACGGTCTTCATAAAAAAGAGCGAAAAGAATGAACCGCCGTACTTCGCTCCGCCGTGGCTCGGAGCGGCCGACAGAGCGGACGTTCACTATGTGGATGTGGATGGCAGCTATAAAGAAGCCGTGCTCGGTGCCGTCCGTGCGGCTGTTGAAATGTCACCGGTCGGAAAGGCGTATATGCTGATCCGCCGTCAATGCCGCGAAAGAAAAAACATTATCGGAATGCTGACGCTCGAAGAGATCGAAAAGCTCTTTGCCGATGACGCGGTGCTCGGAAATACCGTTTACGTGATCTATGACAGACCGGATTGCCTGCACGATCTGCCGCCGTCCGAATATGGCAGCGAACCGAGTGAGCAGCATTGAGTAGGCGTGGCAGTCTGCCGAAAGTCCGAAAAAGCCGTTATCTCCGTGATAGCGGCTTTCTTCTTTTGACTGATCGCAAAAACGGAGGGGGCGGCTTTGACGGTATCGGGCAGAGCGGAGAAATTCACATTTTAGGGACAGTTCGTTTCTTGACTAATCGGGCGCACGGTGGTATAATGTGGGGCAATGGGGGAGTCCGTTTTGCTGTGTATGCCGCGGAGAGGGAACTCCCGATCACCGATCTGTATATAAAAAATCATATAAGGAGAACCAACAACTATGGAAGATTTCAAGTTTTCAACGCTCGAGTACAAGCGTCCCGATCTTGAGGCGCGCCGTGCGCAACTTGCCGCATGGAAGGATGCCGTCGAGCACGCAGAGAGTTATGCCGCGCTGCGCGGGCTGCTTTTTGAGATGGACCGCGTGAACTGCGAGCTGTTCACGCAGTATTCGATCGCGCACATCCGTCACACACTGGACACCCGCGACGAATTTTACGAGTCTGAGATCAATTATCTTCAGGACACGATGCCCACGCTCGGCGGCGCAGAGGTCGCACTCAGCGAGGCTATCGCCGAAAGCCCTTACCGTCCCGACATCGAGCGCGAGTTCGGCAAGCAGTTTTTTGTCTCCATGGATCTGCAGAAAAAGCTGTTCTGCGAGGCGAACGTTCCGCTGCGCCAGCAGGAGGCCCGCCTGACCAATGAGTATCAGAAGATCATGGCTACCGCCGAGATCCACTTCGACGGCAAGACCCTGAACCTCTACGGCGTGCAGAAGTATTTCGAGCATCCCGACCGTGCGGTCCGTGCTGCTGCCGTCAAGGCATACTCGGAATTCTATGAAGCGAACGAGCCGCGTCTGGAGGAGATCTGGAGCGAGCTTATCCGCATCCGCAACGAGATGGGTAAAAACCTCGGCTATGAGAACTATATCCCCGTCGGCTACCTTGAGCAGGGACGCACCGACTACGGCGAAAAAGAGGTCGCATCCTTCCGCGAGCAGGTGCGCAAATTCCTGGTGCCGCTGTGCGAAAAGCTCTATGACGCGCAGGCAAAGCGCCTCGGCATCGACCATGTGATGTGGTATGACGAAAAGATGGTGTTCCCCGACGGCAACGCCGAGCCCGCGGGCGACGACGCATTTATGGTCAAAACAGCGCAGAAGATGTACCACGAGATCAGCCCCGAGACCGGCGAGTTCATCGACTTCATGATAGACCATGAGCTGATGGATCTGCAAAACAAGCCGGGCAAGGCGTCCACCGGCTATATGACGAGCCTGCCCAGCCTCAAGGCGCCCTTTGTGTTCTCCTGCTTCAATCACACGATATTTGATATGCAGGTGCTGACACACGAGCTCGGTCATGCCTTTGCCGGCTATATGGCAATGCGCAGCCAGCCGATCTCCGACTATTACAGCGAGACCACCGACATTGCCGAGATCCACTCAATGTCAATGGAGCAGTTTGCTTATCCTTATGCCGAGTGGTTCTTCGGAGATCAGGCAGACAAATTCCGCTTTGCGCATCTGCAGGAGGCGCTGACCTTTGTGCCCTTCGGCGTGGCAGTGGACGAGTTCCAGCACATATGCTATGCTCATCCCGAGCTGACGCCCAAGGAGCGGACATACCGGTGGCATCTGCTTGAAGAGAAGTATATGCCGTGGCGCCGCTATGAGAACGATCCCTTCATGGAGCGCGGCGGCTACTGGTATCACAAGCTGCACATCTATCTCTATCCCTTCTACTACATCAACTATACGCTCACGACCATGGGCGCGATGGAGTTCAAGAAGAAATACGCCGAGGATAAATCCGCCGCATGGCAGGACTATCTCAAGCTCTGCAAGACCGGCGGCAGCCGCAGCTACCTTGAAACGCTGCGCTATGCGAATCTTGCAAACCCGTTTGAGGCGGGCTCCGTCGAGCGCGCCTGCGGCTATGCGGAGAAGATACTGCTCGATGAGATAGCAAAGCAGGCGAAGTGATCTCCGCGGCTTGCCCGGGCGCTGCCCGGCGTAATAGCAGGTAAATAATATCCGAAAAGCCGGGAACCGTTGTCACGGTTCCCGGCTTTTCCCGTTATATATGGTGAGGAGCGTCCGATCCCGCAAAAAACGCCGCCGATGCCTCACGGGAAAGCGGTTGCTTGACAGAACGGTCAATATCTGATATAATGAAAATGCAGCAGCGGTGACGATATATTGTCCGCTGCGCTCAGGGTTATCCGCAAATCGCATCTTAAATTTCATGCCCCGCCCCTTTGTTGAAAATGATAAAAAGGAGATATCGGATTGAAAAGATTGAGTCAGGTGATCCTCGGTAAAGAAAGCCCGTCAAAGGCAGCAGGAAAAAGCGTTACGGTAGCCATGTTTTTGATGTCTGCCATATTTGTGATTCTCGGCTTTATGACGTCATATCGGTGGCTTGCGGTGCTTGCCATTTTGCCCGTCGTTCCGGTCGTTTACATAACAGTTCACGATAACACTGAATACAGAGTCATATGTGAATCATTTATGCGGCTCGACGACAGTGACAGGCAGACCGTAATACGTCAGGCGAAAAAATACATTGAGACGCAAAGCACCGAATTTGGAGTGCTTACAGATATCGGGATGCTGGACGGAGACTTTTTTATTTGTTGGTCGGATGTGCAGAGTATAAAGGTTTCGACACGAAGGTATACTTCACTGAGCTTTTTGTCAGATAACCTTCCCGAGCCCGGGCTTATTACTGTCTGCGGGGCGGTTGAATCGAATGACAAAAAACATAGTGTCGTTCATACTATGGTGATACGCCCCGAGAGGGACATGACGGATGAGATAGAAAGATTTACGGATTTTGCTTTGAAACACAATTCGAGAATATTCGTAAGCAACGATTATTATTTCGGTTCCGCGTGAGCGGTGGCATGGACGGAGTGCATCCTGCCGCATATACGGTCGGTGATAAGGCAAGTGCCGGTTCACCGACCGTTTTTTGACCGCGCTGTATTTATAATTACGCGTCGGATCTTTTTTGCCTCTTGACAACCGACCGTTAGGTAGGTATAATATATGTATGAGCAGCGCTCAATAAAGTATCCGGAGGTCGTGCTATGGAAAAGGGAAATACAAAACAGGAAATACTGGACGCGGCGCTTGAGTTGTTTTCGACTCAGGGATATGAGGCGACCTCGGTCGCGCAGATCGCCGCGGCTGTCGGCATCCGCAAGGCGTCGCTTTACAGTCATTTTGCAAGCAAGCAGGAGATACTTGACGAGCTGGTGCGCGGTGGGTTGGTGCGGTACCGTGAGCGTTCCATATTTTCGCGTGCGGATTGGGATGACCCCGCATTTACGTCCGGCATGCGTGATATCACGCCGGATACCGCCGTGCGGATGGTCCTGGGACAGGTGCGATATATCCTGCACGACCCGCAGATAAGCCGTTCGCGCAGGATGCTGACGATCGAGCAGTTCAGAAATCCCGAGCTGAGCGAGTTACAGACACAGCAGAACTATACAGATGTAATGCGGTATTTTACGGGGCTCGTCGGGTTCCTTATCAGTCGCGGAAAGCTCGGAGGGGGCGACCAGGAGATAATGGCGGCGCAGTTGTGCCTTCCGGTTTCGGTCTGGATAAACCTATGCGACCGTGAACCGGCGCGCGAGGAGGAGATCATGGGATTGATCGAGCGGCATATACGGCAATTTTTCGCAATATACGGTGCGGGTGCGCATGATTGAGCGCGTGCGGTCGGAAGAACGGAGGCACGTTATGGAAATAAGACCGCTTGACAGAGAAAAATATGCCGGGCGCAAATTTACCGCCAGATACAGAACGTCCGGTTATTACAATATCCGTGCGACGGCGGACGGCTTTCGGATAAGCTATACAGCCTTGAGTGCGGCAGTCGAAAAATCGTTTGACGATGAATTTTTCGGCGAGTGGCTCGAGGCTCCGGTGGCATTCGGCGCATTTTGCGGAGAAGAGCTGCTCGGGTATGTCGAGGGCTCGCCCGAAAGCTGGAACAGCCGCTTTCGCATAAGCAACATCTGCGTATTCGACGCGTCAAGGCGCGGCGCCGGAGTCGGTACCGCTCTGATGGAAGTCATAATAAATGAAGCGCGCTCCGCAGGCGCGCGAATGATAGTTCTTGAAACGCAGTCGTGCAACGAAAAGGCGATCGCGTTTTATAAAAAGAACGGGTTTGAAATGATCGGCTTTGACCTGTATTCTTACTCCAACAACGACCCCGGACGGCATGAGGTAAGGATAGAAATGGGCAGAAAGCTGAAATGAGCCGACACGTGGATCGCGGTCCGTGCCGCAGCGCGGCACGACCGCAATATACTGCACGCTTCCGACTACCTATCGGTAGTTAGGCGTAAGATCGACGGGAGATCATTACATGAAAAAGAATGTACATTCGGCGACATACGGCAGTGACGTGCGGTCACGCCCCGCCGCGCTTGAAGACAGGACAATAAAAAGGCGCGGGCTGCTTTGCCCGCTTTCCATGCTTGCGTGCGGGCTCTTGCTCGGCGCGGCGGCGCGGCTGTTCGATATTTTCTGCCCGACGCTCGGCGAGATATTCTCACAGTGTCGGTATGGATCCTGCTCGGAACGCTGATAGCGATATACAGCCCGACGATGAAAGACGCCGCGCTGAACATTCTGCCGTTCTGTCTAGGAATGCTGTTCACGTATTACGCGGCGGCAATGCTCACACACGGAGTATACGGGTGGTCGTTTATCATCGGCTGGACGGTATTTGCCCTGCTTTCGCCGCTTATGGCGTGTTTGACGCATATAACGAAACGGCGCGGCGTTATCCCAAAGGTCATCGGGACGGGAATAGTGCTCGTTTCGGTCGCGTCGGGCGTTTTATTGTTCGATCGGTTGCGCATTTACGATATTATCATCGACGGTTTTCTGGTCTATTTCATTTTCTTTGCAAAGACCTGCCGTCAACTACCGCGAAACGAAAACAGGGAGGATATATCATAAATACGGTTTTTGATTTTATCATAGCGGCAGCGCCGTTGGAAGGAGCGTTCCGAAAAAGCCGTGCGAAGATAAAAAGCAATGATAACGAAAGCCGAGGCGTGTCTCGGCGCGAGCGATCGGAAAGTATGATTATCACAATATAAATAGTAGGGCGGCATTTTATTCCGATGCGACATACCGCCGAATACCGAAGCAATACTTTCTTTTTCCCTAAAGAAGTTTGCACCCCCGCCGCCATGCCGTATGCACAGCGACGGGGGAATGTTTTATTGACGAAAAAGCTTGACGTGAAAAAAGATATTCGGTATAATGTAGGAAGTAGTGCATAAACGGTCACATTCGGCTTTACCGACCGCAAAGGTGTATAAAATGGATAAGATGATATTTTTCAAAAACAACAATTTAAAAACCGACTATTGCCGCGGACAGGTGTATTATGATTTTTTAGACTATGCTTTTTCCCGTGCGGACTATTTTATGTTGGTTTACGTTAATTACTACGGTAAAGGGTATACGGCTGCCCAAAAGCATTTTAAAAATGTATTAAATGCTTTTAAAGTTAAAAGTCGTACAAACCCAAGTTGGGCAGGTACGCCGAGAACGTATTGCCCTAATTCCACATACAAGATTGTGTTTTATTGCACCAATCCCGCCGCAAAGGAGATCCTTAAAGAAGTAGATCATTTAAGTGCATGGTCTTGTCCGTCATATCCGGAGGATCTGTCATTCTTCATAGGTAATCAGTGCTGGGCATATTCGGTCGGTCACGAGAATATCCAAGGCATAATTCACGCAAACAAGCAGGATATAGAATTTGCCGTAAGTCACGGACTTGCCGATTATTCCGATGCCGAGCCGTATAACAGTTATTATGATCTTTATGATGAGGTGCTGGTCAAAAATAAGTCGGATGAGTTTTGAAATGCGTCGGATGACGTTGCGGGCATAAGCGCAGCGGTTTTCTCAAAAAATATAGGATAAAATCAAAAAAGGTATTGACACGTGACTGTGCGGTAACTATAATATTAGTTACCGCACGGTCACTGCTTTTTTCGGAGGAAATTATGATCGGAGAAACAAAAACGAAAATTTCGGAGGTCGCCCTGCGCCTGTTCTCGCAGAACGGGTACCCCGGCACTTCCATGAGCGATATCGCGGCGCAGCTCGGCATCACCAAGCCGGCGCTCTACAAGCATTACGGGAGCAAGCGCGAGATATTTGACAGCATCCTCAAACGCATGAGCGACATGGATTATGAGCGCGCAGCGGAATACGAAATGCCCGAAGCGGAGCCGGACGGTTTTGCCGAAGCGTATATGAACACGCCGGTCGAAAAGATACGCGCGTACAGCATTGCGCAGTTCCGCCACTGGACGGAGGAGGAGTTCCCGTCGCAGTTTCGCAGGATGCTGACGGTCGAGCAGTACCGCGACGCGGAGATGGCGCGGCTGTATCAGAACTATCTTGCCTCGGGTCCTGTGGAATACATGGCGGCGATCTTTCGCAAAATGACCGTCTCGGATGCCGACGCCATGCAGTTGGCACTTGAATTTTACGGTCCGATGTATCTTTTATACAGCGTTTACGACGGTGCGGAGGACAAGGAGGCGGTGTATGCGCTGCTCGGCAGCCACATCGACCGCTTTATCTCCCGTATGGAGCAGCGCGGGGATGCAGCCAAAAACGCTATCGGAGAGTGAGCGGCGCACATGCCGCAGATGAACAAGGGCGGAAAATTTATTTTCGGCGAATCGGTCATACGCCCCGAAGGGCTCGTGCGGTTTCCGCCGCAGGCGGTGGAGGAATACCGCATTGCCTCGGAGGGCAGTGTATATCTGTTTACCGGAAGCAGGAGCACGGGCGGATTTTGCGTGACGCGGCGCGGGCTGCTTTTGCCGTCAAAGCTCGGGCATATTCTGGCGGAAACGCGGGGGCTTGCGGATCACACGGTTCCCGCGGGCGACTTTATACCGTACAAGGGGCGTGCCTACTGTTGGCTGCCGATCTCCGAGACGGGCGAGATCAGACTTACGGGTGAGATGATGGCGTTTTTGCAGCTTTCACCCGGAATGCCGCTGCTCTCCATCCGCAGCAGCGACATTGCCTTTACCATGGGGCAAAAGGACCGCTCACGGAAAAGGCAAAGCGATTTGCGGGAGGGCTGCCGAGGTTCTGAGCCGGAACGCAGGGGATGCCGCGACGGAGCTGTGCGTTTTTGACCGTTGCGCCGGTGCAGGCAAAAAATTCGTCCGTATTTATACTTGACATTTGCATGGGACAGGTCTATAATATAACTAACGAACATTAGTTAGCGAGGAGACACCATGAAGCAGGAAGATACAAAGCAGAAAATAATCGAAAAAGCGCTTGAGCTGTTTGCGGAGCGCGGGTATGATTCGGTCAGCGTAGGTGAGATAGCCGAGGCTGTCGGGATCAGGGCGCCGTCGCTTTATAACCACTATCCGAGCAAGCAGGCGATATTCGGTGCGATAGTGGATTCCGCAGCGGCGCGATATGAGGCAGACACGGGGAAGATAAACATCCATGTGCAGGATTCCGCGCGGGATGTTCCCGCGTTTACGGAGATAACCGCCGACGTTCTTTTTGAAAAACTGAAGCAGATATTCGAATATTCCCTGCATAACGTGACTATCTGCCGCTTTCGCCGGATGATGACGATCGAGCAGTTCCGCTCTCCGCAGCTTGCGGAGCTTTACACGGCACGTTATGTTGACCGCCTTATCGCATATCATGCGGGTATATTCCGCGCGCTTATCGCGTCGGGCGAGATACGCGCCTACGCGGCGGATGCCGATGCCATTGCCATGATGTATGTCGCGCCGGTCATGACGCTTATCGGCGTGTGCGACAGGCAGCCCGAAAAGGAGGGCGAATGCCTTGAAAAACTCAGAGACCATGTGCGGCTGTTTTTCGGCATGGTCCACGGCGACGGTATGATGGGAGGAAAAAACAAATGAAAAAAACGTTGGTGCAAAAGCTGGGGCTGCTCGGCATAGTCAGCTTTCTTTCGTATGCGTCGGCGGTGGTGTTTGCTCCGCTTGCTTACCCGGGTTATGATCGGATGGCGCAGGCGGTCAGCGACCTCAGCGCCGCAAACGCTCCGTCGTTGGCACTGTGGAATCAGCTCAGCGCGCTCTATAATGTATGCGAGGTCGTGTGCGCAACGGTCGTATGCATCGGAATCCGGGGGCAGAAAACAAAGCTGCTGCGCGCGGGGATCTATCTTTTTGCCGTCATGGAGTGGATCTCGGCAGTCGGCTACCGTATGTTCCCGCTCTCCGACAGCGGTTATGCCGGCGCGTTTCAGGACGTTATGCACATGGTCGTTACGGCTTTGGTGGTGCTGCTGTCTATCGTGTCGCTGACCGTTATCATCATCGCGGGGGCAAAAAGGGAGGGCAGAGATTGCCGGTCATACGGCATCTGCGCCGCCGTTGCGCTCTGCATGATGCTCGTCGGCGCGATGGGGATGAAGATAGTTCCGGCTGCATATTTCGGTGTGGTCGAGCGCTTCAGCGTGTTTGCGGCAACGGGATTCAACGCGGCGCTCGGAATCCACCTCTTTATCTCGAAAACAAATAAAGGAGCATTTCAGGATGAAAAACAGGATATATCCGCGTCCGCATGACAAGCAGACGGTCTACCTGAAGAATGTGGTCACGACCCCGAACATCGAAGTCGGCGACTACACGATCTACAACGATTTTGTGCACGATCCGTGCGATTTTGAAAAGAACAATGTTCTGTATCACTATCCTGTTAACGGCGACAGGCTGATGATAGGCAAATTCTGCTCGATCGCCTGCGGAGCAAAATTTTTGTTCACAAGCGGGAATCATTCGCTTAAGTCGCTGTCTGATTACGCTTTTCCCATCTTCTTTGACGAGTGGGGGCTTGATGCGAAAAATATCCGCGACGCGTGGGACAACAAGGGCGATACGGTGATCGGAAACGACGTGTGGATCGGATATGAGGCGGTCATCATGTCCGGCGTGACGGTCGGCGACGGTGCGATAATAGGCACCCGCGCAGTCGTTACCAAGGATGTGCCGCCGTATACCATAGTCGGCGGTGTTCCCGCCAAGCCCATCCGCCGACGCTTTGACGACGCAACGGTCGATAAGCTGGAGACGCTGCGCTGGTGGGATTGGGATCATGAAAAAATAAAGCGCAATATCCCCGCCATTCAGTCGGGAGATATTGCTGAACTGGAGCGTGCGGAATAAATGCATAAACAAAAGGATCGTAAAATATCGGCGGCGGTCATCGCGCTGGGCATCGTTGCGGTGATCGCGGTCACGGCAGCGGCGACCGCGGTGACATACGCCCGTTTCGGCGGTTTCGGAACGGGAGAATGTGCCGACACAGAGGAATTTTCAAAATATGCAGTTGCTGTTTCCGATATCACCGTTCCCGACGGTGCGCAGATCATTGCACTGGGCGAGGTAACGCACGGGAACCGTGAATTTCAACAATTGCGGCTCGATGTGTTCAGAGTGTTGTCCGAAAAATACGGCGTCCGCGCTTTTGCGCTGGAGGGTGACTTCGGCGGGTGCGAGGCAATCGATCGCTATATCCACGGCGGCGACGGCACGGCTGCGGAGGCTCTCTCCGCCACCGGCTTTGCCATCTACCGCACCGACGAAATGGAAAGTCTGGCGGAATGGATGCGCAGCTACAATGCCTCCGCCGCGGAGGGGGAAGACATCCGCTTTTACGGCTTCGACATGGAACAGCACGCATACAGTTATCGGTATTTGCTCGAAGAACTGAAAAAAGCGGATATCGACACATCCGGGTTCGAAAAAATATGGGACGGTGAAAAGAATGCCTATTCGGACCTGTATACATCCGCGGAGCGCGCGGAGACGATCCGTGCGATAAGGGAAAAGCTGCCGGCGAACGAGTCGAAGGCGAGACATTATGCCGACGTGCTGCTCCAGAATATAGAGCTCGGCAAATATATAAACGATGTGGGTGAACTGAACGAGCAGCGTGACCGCATGATGGCGGAAAACACACTGTGGATCGCGGAGCGGGAACAGGCGCGCGGGAACAGCCGTATCATGATCTCGGGGCACAACAACCACATCATGCAGTGCCCGAACTCCGGTACTCCGGTGCTCGGCAGTCTGCTTGCCGAAAGGCTCGGCAGCGGATATTTTGCCATCGGGACGGATTTTTATAAGTCGGTCTGCAACCTGCCGAAGCCGTATACCGGAGAGCGCATCGCGCACACGTTTTACTCCCGCGACCCGCTTGCAAAGGCGTCGAAAAAATGCGGCTTTGATGTCAGCTTTCTTGATCTTTCGATCGTGCCCGAGGATTCGCCGCTTGCGGAGCATATAGCAAATAACATTCCGATGGGCTCTGTGGGAGAAGCGTACAGCTTTCTCATGAACATCATTCCGCGCAGCTATCGCGTTATGCGCACACCGCAAAATGCGTATGACGCCGTGATCTTTGTTGCCGATGCAACGCCGATCACGATCGAGCCGATAAGCGCTGGAGGGCGGTTTGATCAAACCGAAACTTTGCGATGATGCAGACTGTTTTGATAATCGATGATGACGAGGCTATCGGAAATCTGGAGCAGGAAGTTTTAGAGCGCGCGGGCTACGCCGTGCTGCGTGCCTATTCCGGCACGGAGGCGCGGCTTTTGCTGAAAAACGAGCGCCCGGACCTTATTCTGCTCGATCTTATGCTGCCGGGGCTTTCGGGCGAAGAGCTTTTGCCGCAGCTGCACGGCATTCCCGTAATTGTCGTCAGTGCGAAGGCGGCGGTGTGCGATAAGGTCGGGCTGCTGCTCGGCGGCGCGGCGGATTACATTACAAAGCCGTTTGATACGGACGAGCTGACGGCGCGCGTTGCCGTGAGGCTGCGCGAATATTCCGCGCCGCTCGCGGCTGTTTATGTGCACGGCAGCCTGAGACTCGACACCGCGTCGCATACATTGACCGCTGCGGGAAAGCCCGTTTCGCTCACGCGGACGGAATATGCCATTTGAAGCTGCTCATGCAGAACTGGGGGCAGGTGTTGGCAAAATCGGTCTTGCTCGACCGCATCGGCGAGGACACGCCCGACTGCACCGAAAGTTCGCTGAAAACGCACGTCAGCAATCTGCGCGGAAAGCTGCGTGAGGCGACGGGGCGGGACTGCATCGAAGCGGTATGGGGAATAGGCTTTCGACTGAATTCGGGATCTTGGCGATTTCTTGACCTTTTTCTTGACCGCTTTCTTGACCCTTTTGCCGTATCATAGCGGTATCAGGCAAAGGAGGTACTTATTTTATGGAATATGTGCTTGAAACGAATGCGATAACAAAGCGTTATCGCGGTTTTACTGCGCTGTCGGGTCTTACCATGCGCATACCGAAAGGTTCGATCTACGGTTTTGTCGGGCGCAACGGCGCGGGAAAGACCACACTCATCCGCGTGATATGCGGTCTGCAGGAGCCGACGGATGGCAGTTACACTCTCTGGAACGTAAAAAATACCGATGCGGCAATATTGCGCTGCCGCCGCAGGATGGGAGCCGTGGTCGAGACCCCGGCGATATACCCCGAAATGACGGCGCGGGATAATATCCGTCAGCAATACCGTGTGCTGGGGCTTCCGTCAGACGACGGGATCGACGCGCTTTTGCACCTTGTCGGTCTCGGCGACACCGGCAGAAAGAAAGCCGGGGATTTTTCGCTCGGCATGCGTCAGCGGCTCGGTATTGCCGTGGCTCTGGCTGGAGATCCCGATTTTCTGGTGCTCGACGAGCCGGTCAACGGTCTTGACCCGCAGGGCATCATCGAAATGCGTGAGCTGATATTGAAGCTCAACCGTGAGCATGGCATCACCGTGCTGATCTCAAGTCACATTCTCGATGAGCTCTCGCGCCTTGCAACGCATTACGGCTTTATCGACGGCGGCAGGATGGTAAAGGAAATGAGCGCCGCGGAACTTGAGGCGCGCTGCCGCAAGTGTATGCGCATCGAAGTGAGCGACACAAGTGTGCTTGCGCGCGTGCTTGACGGAATGGGCGCCGATTACAGTATTTCCGACGACACACGGGCGGATATTTACGCCGAGCTCCCGGTCACGGCGCTCGTGTCGGCGCTTGCCGCGGAAAACTGCACCGTAAACAGCATAAAGGAGCAGGACGAAAGCCTTGAGAGCTTTTATATGAATCTTGTGGGAGGTGAGCGCAATGCGTAAGTTGCTGAGAGCAATCTTCTCGCGCCTGCTGCGGGACAGAGCGTTCCGCCTTATCGCGGTGCTTATGATGCTTCTCGGGGCATCGATGGCGGTGATAAATGCCGTGCGCATCAGCCGTGAGGGCACCGTGTGGATCATGGATTTCAGCCTTTTCACCTATGTTACGATAGTGCCGGTGCTGACGTCGCTTCTGACGGCGCTGTTCATCGGCAGCGATTATTCCGGCGGCACGCTGCGCAACAAGCTGATAGCGGGGCACCGCCGAGGCAATATATATCTTGCCGATCTTATTGCCTGCTGCTGTGCCGGCACCGTATTTTGCATTGTTTTTGCTTTCGCGCAGGGCGTTATCGGGCTTCTGCTCGGAGGTAAGATACAGTCGGCACCGACGAAGCTGCTGCTTTACGGCGCGCTGAGCATTGCACTGACGTTCGCTTTCACCGCGCTATTTACGCTCATTGCAATGCTGTGCGGCAGCCGGGCACACTCGGTGGCAGGGTGCCTTCTTCTGGCATTCGTGCTGATATTCCTCGGCGTCTACATCACATCGGCACTCAACGAGCCTGAATATCTGGCGGGCTATTCGTTCACAGAGGGCGGTGTGACCGTCGAAGAGCCGGAAACGAAAAATCCAAATTATATCGGCGGCACAAAGCGGAAGGTGTATGAGTTCATGCGGGACTTTACGCCCGGCGGGCAGGTTTTGGAGATCGGCGATATGGACGCCGAAAAGCCCGCAATGCTCGCCCTGTATGACGCGATCATACTCATAGTCGCGACAGGCATTGGCATGGCGCTCTTCCGGCGCAAGGATCTGAAATAAGGAATAAGGAGAAGGAATATGGAGCTTGGGGTCGTGTTCGTCATCGGCGTGCTTGCGCTGACAGCTGCGGGGCTGTTTGTATATATCATATCACTCCGCGCGTCGCTGAAAGAGGCGGCGCGGGAGCTTGACGAGAGGCTGAAAACAGACACGAACACGCTCATCTCGGTCTCCGCCGGCGACAGAGCGGTGCGTGCCCTTGCGGCACGGATGAACAGCCAGCTTCGTGCCCTTCGCGAGGAACGTCTGAGGCTGCGGTACGGCGACGCGGAGCTTAAGAACGCCGTCACGAATATTTCTCACGACCTTCGCACGCCGCTGACCGCGATCTGCGGATATCTCGATCTGCTTGAGCGCGAGCCGCTGTCCGAAAGGTCGCGGCGCTATCTTGCCGTGATACGCGAACGCACCGACGCCATGCGCGGGCTCGCAGAGGAGCTGTTCCGTTATTCGGTGATCGCGGGGACGACGGAAAAGCTGAACCCGGAGCCGGTCTGCGTGAATGATATTCTGGAGCAGAGCCTTGCGGGGGCATATGGGATGCTCTCGGGACGCGGCATCGTGCCCGACATTGAGATGTCGGAGCGGTCGGTAGCGCGGACACTTGACTCCGGCGCACTGCGCCGTATATTCGACAACATACTTTCAAACGCCGCAAAGTATTCGGACGGGGATCTGACCGTCCGAATGTCGTCCGACGGCACGGCATGGTTCGAAAACAGTGCAAATGATCTGGATGCCGTCCGGACCGCGCATCTTTTTGACCGCTTTTTCACGGTGAATACCGCAATGGGCGGAACGGGGCTGGGGCTTTCCGTTGCCAGATCGCTCACCGAAAAGATGGGCGGCGGCATTACGGCGGAATACCGCCGCGGCAGGCTGCGCGTCGGTGTTATGTTTCCGGAGCGTAAAGAGCAGAGCAAAGGAGATAAAAATGAATGAGCTGCGGGCGAGAGTGATCTCGCAGGAAAAAGGGATTTATAAGATCAGCAACGGCACGGAGGTAAAGACGGCAGCGGTGTCCGGCAAATACCGGTATGAGACGCAAACGGTCTCCGACTACCCGGCAGTCGGTGATTATGTCATTGCCGAGTGGCAGCCGGGGGACGGCAACGCTGTGATCACCGGGCTGTTCCCGCGCAAGAGCTGCTTTATCCGCAAGGCGGCGGGAACGGGAAATTGCGAGCAGGTCGTTGCCGCCAATATCGATACCGTGTTTATCTGTATGTCCCTCAACAACAATTTCAATATAAGGCGGCTGGAGCGGTATCTTTCCGTCACCTATGACAGCGGCGCCGAGCCGGTGGTGGTCCTGACAAAGTCGGATCTCTGCCCCGACGCGGAGAGCAGGATATGCGAGGTGCGGAATGCCGCGCCGGGGGTGGATGTGCTGGCAGTGTCGTCGCTTGACGGGAATTACGGAGCCGTGACCGACTATATCATGCCGGGCAGGACCGTGGCATTTATCGGTTCATCCGGCGTCGGAAAGTCAACACTGATAAACAGGCTCACAAATAGCGACAGGCTTGCCACACGGGAGATCGGTAATGACGACAAGGGACGGCACACGACCACGCACCGCGAGCTGATCGCGCTGCCGAACGGGGCTTTTGTAATAGATACGCCCGGTATGCGCGAGCTCGGCATGTGGGACAGCGGCGACGGCATAGATGCGGCGTTTGCGGACATTGAAGAGCTGTCCCGCGCGTGCAGATATTCGGACTGTACTCACACCTCGGAGCCCGGCTGCGCCGTGCTGAAGGCACTGGCGGACGGGACCCTCGATGCGGCACGTCTTGAATCGTATCGTAAGCTTAAGACCGAAAACGAATATACGGCTGACAACAGCCGGTATCTTGAGGTCAAACGCGCAAAATTCAAAGAGATCGCAAAGATCAATAAAAAGAACAGAAAAAACAAACGGTGATAAATAACACGACGAAGCGATCAATACGGAAAGCTCCCGTGCCGTCGCGCATTTGCGCGGCGGCGCTTTTTTATTTTCCGCGCTTCAAAAGACGGCATATACAAACAAAAAAATACATCAGCAGAGCTTGTTCACACTTTTGTTACAACTAAAATTTGGCAAAAACTATTGCAATTTGGTGAATAATATGGTAAAATATGTATGTCAACGATACATGTATATAGCGACAAAAAGCGGGATTGGCATTGCGCAGTGCATATTCCGCAAAAAACACACGGTGCCGATGAGGGATAAACATCGGGCGGCTGCCCGTGATGATGTCCCGAATTTTGTGCCGTGGCATTACTTAAAATTCAAATGTAAAGGTCAAAGGAGAAAAACCGTGAAAAAGTTCATTATTATTTTCATTGCGGCGCTCATGCTCATTGCTGCGCTGCCCGCAAGTGCCGACGACGTTGACCAGGAAAAATGCGAGCATGCATGGCACACTGGTTTACTGGGCGGATTTTATGAATCTGTCAGCAATACAAGACACCAATATTACAGGCTGTACCAGGAATACTGCGGCAGATGCGGCAAGGTGGTAAGATACCGTGAGTACGAATTCCCGCCCATAGGCGCGATGATCTATGGGGAGCACGCCCTTGAGCAGTATATAAGCGCAACGTGTGACGGGTATACTCAAACGATCGTCTGCCGCTGCAAAATGTGCCACAGCAATTACACGATAACGCAGGAGTGCGTGAGAAAGCATCCCGGAAAGCCCTGCTCCTTCCTTCCCATATAATAAATACACGCGAAAAAGCCTCGGGCGGCAGCCCGGGGCTTACTCCTTCAGTCGCCTGCGGCGACAGCTCCCTCCGGCGGGAGCCTTGGCAAGATTTCGAGCTTCAAATCTACTACATGGCTACAGCCCGTAGGGGAGGGGCTCTGCTCCTCCCGACGTTGAAGTCTGCGCAAATTTCAATCGCGGGAGGGGTAAAACAACCCTCCCCTACTTTACCAAATTATATTTTCAAGAGCGGCGTCCTTGGGCTTTGCACGGGCTCATTTCGTTGCGATGTCTTCGGATAAATTTAGCTTTTTAATATTTTACGAAGAAAAAATGTCGACAAGAGGTTGCACTCTTCGGAAAAAATGATAAAATAATATTGCAAAATGTATTAATGACAACAACGATGATGTAATAGCTGTTATTATGCAGGAAATGCGATTTTAATACCCGGAGGCGAAAAATGAATACATTCACAAAGCTGTTTCTCCGCAAGCCGGTGTTTACCGTTGTGCTCACGCTTTTGTTGACGTTTGCCGTGGGATTTTCCTGCATCGGCTTTGCGGCGTGCGTGACGGCGCGCGAACAGTACACAAGGATCGACATTAACTACATCACCATAGCGCTGCCGACGGTCATGAAGTGGAGAGGCGGTTCACTTTCAATAGACAAGGACGGAATTATCATTACGGAGACGGCACGTTCAGATACAGCCTTGAAAATGTCGAAGCGGCGGCAAAGAACGCGCCGCAGTTCAAAAGGACAGATAATTCAGGCTTTCTCGGCGGTGTGCTTACAGACATGCACGGTCTCCCGGGCACCATGTTCAGAAAGGACGATGACGATTATTTTTACGATAAATACAGTTGCTCATTCGGCGTTCTGGCGCTTGAGTGCATAGGCGTTACAGATGCAAGTGAAAAGCCCGAGGGAGGGACATCGACGGGAAGAATGAGCTACATCGCGGATTTCGTTGTGCTAGGTGCTCCTTCTCTCATGGAGCATTATGGAGATATCACCGGCAGGTATATGCGTATAAACGAGTCGCATGGGATCTATAACGACGATCTCACTGTTCCTTTTGAGGTGGGAAAACGGTATATCGTGCGCGGTTTTGTAAGACAAATATCGTACGATGATCTCACGAAAAGAAGATATGACGAGGATCTTGAAAAAGGGCACGTCCGCACACTTGAGCTTGACGGAAAGTTTCAAAACGCAAAGCGTCCCGATCTTGCATCCGATACGTCTTTTCTGAAGCTGAATGACCTCATGACTTACAGGGTCATCCGTGACGGCGCGCTCCCTTTTTTCGCGGAGTATGACGGGGATTGGCGGGATTTTTTGAATTCGGATGCCGGAGCCGTTTGGCGCGAGACGATAATACCGTGGACGAAGCTGAATCAGAATTCCGTGTCTGTGGTGCTGACCGATAATATCAATGCGACCTTTAATTTCAACGTTGGAAAAGCGCTTGTTATGGAGGGCAGAGCGTTCAGTGATGAAGAATATGCGAACGGAGATGATGTATGCCTTGCCAGCGCGGCGTTTGCCGAAATGAACGGCATTAACGTCGGCGACACAGTGGAGATAGATTGCTATGACTGCGGGATAGAGAAACTGCCTACTATCGGCAGGATACCTCAGCGCAGGCTCACAATCATGCCGTCCGAGAATATAGGTATGCGGAAGGAGTATACGGTCATAGGGATCTATACGGCGCCGGAATTTGAAGAAGGGCTGTATAATTTCACCGCAGATACGATATTCGCGCCTAAGAAGTCGGTACCGGACGCCGAAAAATACGAAAACCCCGAGGTGTCGTATCTCAATGCTACCGTTATAAAGAACGGACAGGTCGAAGAATTTGAAAAGTATATGGCAGAGCATGGCATGGGCGGGTACTACCGATATTTCGACATGGGCTTTGAAAGCGCCGCGCCGACGCT
>ERZ824575.758-NODE-758-length-37643-cov-5.872752_pt1 | contig 37643 bp, 37 predicted proteins | sample MGYA00519470_ERZ824575 | MGnify/ENA primary metagenome ERZ824575 (study PRJEB31778, sample SAMEA3449170) | human gut metagenome | biome: human gut; feature: human-associated habitat; material: faeces | place: United Kingdom | collected 2010/2012 ...
CTTCTAACATATAAATTTTTAAATATTATAATATAAAACCTTATCGTCTAGTAATAATATCATTATTATAGGACAGTAGTTATTTTTCTTTACAATTTTATAGATAACAACTCAATTTTATTATATAATTATAATGGTAAAGGAGAATAAAAGTGAGAGTAATAATAACTGCTGGAGGTACAGGTGGACATATATATCCTGCAATATCAATAATTAATAAAATAAAAGAAAAAGAAAGTGATAGTAAATTTTTATATATCGGAACTCATAATCGTATGGAAAAAGACATAGTTCCATCTTTAGGTTATGATTATAAATCTATTGAAATTTATGGTTTTAGTAAAAAAAATATTAAATTAGATTTTAAAAATGTAGGCTTAATATATAAAGCTTATAAAGAATGCTTAAAAATAATTAAAGAATTTAAACCAGATATAGTTATTGGTGTAGGAGGTTATGTAACATTTCCAGTTATAATGGCTGCCCATAAATTAAAAATAAAAACATTTTTACATGAACAAAATGCTATTCCTGGTAAAAGTAATAAATTCTTAATAAAATATGCTGACAAAATTGGTATTAGTTTTAAAGAAAGCAGTAAATATTTTCCTAAAGATAAATGGATTTTAACAGGTAATCCTTGTTCTGAAAATGCTTTAAACATTAAAACAACATCACGTACTAAATATGGTCTAACATACGATAAAAAAAGTATTCTTATAGTTCAAGGATCATTAGGATCAGAAGTAATTAATAATAAAATGTTAGATTTTCTAAAATCAATTGATGATAAAAATTATGAAGTATTATATGTAACAGGTAAAAATTATTATGATTCATTTAGTAAAAATAAATTTAGTAAAAATGTTAAAATAGTCCCATTTGTAGAAAATCTTAGCTCATTACTTAAAGATATTGATCTAATCATTACTAGAGCAGGAGCTAGCACTATTGCAGAAATAACTGCAATCGGTTTACCAGCTATTCTTATTCCAAGTCCATATGTTGCTAATAATCACCAGTATTACAATGCTTTATCCTTAAAGAACTCTAATGCATCAACCCTAATAGAACAAAAAGATTTAAATAAAGATATTTTAATTAAAACAATTGATGAAATTTTAGATAACAAAGATTTATATAATACCTATCATAATAATCTATTAAAATTAAGTATTTCAAATAGTAGCACAATTATATATGAAAGTATAAAAAAGTTGATAAATGAAGAAAAATAAAAAAAAGAAAAAATTAAATATTATAAAATTACTTGTTTTCATCTTAATATTTTATATAATTATTTATTCAATATATAGTTTATTTAATATGAAAATAAGAAATATTGTTATAAAAGGAAATACTTATTTAAAAGATTATGAAATAATAGAACAAGCAAATATTAAAGATTATCCACCAATGCTAACATTAAACAAAAATAAAACTATTAATAAATTAAAGGAATTAGATCTAATAAGCGATGCAACAATAAAAAAATCTTTTGATTTTACTATAACTATAGAAGTAGTGGAAAAGAAAATAATATTAGAATATGATAATAATTATTATTTAAGTGATGGAAGTAAAATAAAAGGTAGTTACTTAGGAACACCTACACTAGTAAATTATGTACCAGAAGGAACATTAAAAAAATTTCTTAATGAGATGGGAAAGTTAGACTATGATATAATAAATTCCATAAGTGAAATTGAATATTCACCAACTAAAAACAGTGATGGTAATATAACTGATGAAGACATATTTATTTTTAAAATGAATGATGGTATGATAGTATACATATCTACTGATAAAATAGATATAATGAACAAATATCAAAAGATATATGCTAGTTTAGGAGATAAAAAAGGAATTCTTCACTTAGATAAAGGAAATTATTTGGAGGTGCAATAATGAATATTAATTATAATGAAGAAATGAAAAAAATAATTAAAGAATTAAATGGCAATAACAAGTTATTATTACATTCTTGCTGTGGACCATGTTCAACTGCTGTAATTGAAAGACTAAAAGATTATTTTGATATAACAGTTCTTTATTATAATCCAAATATTGAACCTTATGAAGAATATTTAAAAAGAAAAAAGGAACAAATAAGATTATTAAGTGAATTGAATATTAAACATATGGATATAGATTACTTAAATGAAGAATATCGTAACAAAGTTGTTGGTTATGAAAAAGAACCAGAAAATGGTGCCAGATGTCATATTTGTTATAGATTAAGATTAGAAAAAACTGCTAAGTTAGCAAAAGAAAATAATTTTGATTATTTTGCAACTACTTTAACAGTAAGTCCATATAAAAACGCTAAAGTAATTAATGAAATAGGTCTTAATTTACAAAATAAATATAATATTAAATATTTGCAATCAGATTTTAAAAAAGAAGATGGTTATAAAAGAAGTATTGAACTATCTAAAAAATACGAATTATATAGACAAGATTATTGTGGATGTTTATTCAGTAAGGAGAGAAATGTAGATGAATAAAAAAGGTTTTACATTAGTAGAAGTATTAGCTGTATTAGTTATTTTATCGTTATTATTAATACTAACTATTCCTAGTATTAGAGATGCACTAACTAATGGAAAAAATAAAATTAATGACATAAATAAGAAACAAATAGAAGATGCTGCCAAAATAATAGTTGATGAAGTAATATACTGTAATATGACGGAGATTGCTAAAGATGCTTTAAAAGATGAAACATCAGATGAAATATCATGTAGTATTGCTAAAATAAAATTAATAAATGGTGTTAATATTAATTTAAAAAATCTTGAATTAGACGATAAATCAAGTAAATGTAGTGGAACTATAAATGTTAAAATAGATAGTGAAACATATAAAGAAACAATAGATATGAAAAATGTAATATGTAAATAAGGTGAGGTTATGGGACTATTTAATAAATTTAAAGAAATATTTAAAAAAGAAGATAAAAAAGATATCGAATTATATGATAAAGGTTTAGAAAAAACAAGAAAAGAATTTGTTTCTAATTTAAGCTTTTTAGGACACAAGTATACAAAAGTTAATGATGAATATTTTGACGAATTAGAAAGTATTTTAATTAAAGCCGACATTGGTGTTAATACAACTTACAAATTCTTAGATAAATTAAAGAAAAGAGTTAAAGAAGAAAAAATAGAAGATGCGAGTGTTTTAAGAGAAATAATTATTGATGAACTATTTATGATCTATGTAGATGGAGATTCACTAACCGATAAAATTAATATTCAAAAAGAAGGCCCAACTGTTATATTAATGGTTGGTGTTAATGGAGTAGGAAAGACAACAACTATTGGTAAACTTGCTAATATCTATCACAATCAAGGACATAAAGTAATGTTAATTGGTGCTGACACCTTTAGAGCTGGTGCTGTTCCTCAATTAGAAGAATGGGCTAAAAGAACTAATTCATGTTTTTGTGGAAAAGAAAACGTTGATCCATCAAGTGTTATTTACGACGGTTTAGAAAAAGCCTTAAAAGAAAATTGCGATTTAATATTAATAGATACAGCAGGTAGATTACAAAATAAAGTTAATTTAATGAACGAACTTGAAAAAGTTAATAAAGTAATTGGTAAAATTATTCCTAATGCACCACATGAAACCCTTCTAGTAATAGATGCAACAACCGGTCAAAATGGAATTAGTCAAGCTGAAAGCTTTAAAGAAATAACCAATATAACAGGAATAGTGTTAACTAAATTAGATGGAACAGCCAAAGGTGGTATAGTGTTAGCTATAAAAGAAGAAGTTAAATTACAAGTAAAATTTATTGGTTTAGGTGAAGGTATTAACGATTTAAAATCATTTGACATAGAAGAATATATTTATGGCTTATTAAAGGATTTGATGTAATGGATAATATAATTTATTATAATAGTTTATTTGATTATTATGGAGAATTATTAACCCCAACTCAAATAAATTATTTTAAAGCCTATTATTATGATAATCTTTCATTAAGTGAAATATCTGATGAATATAATGTTTCCCGAAACGCTATAAGTAAAACATTAAAAGAAGTAAAAGATAAATTAGATTATTATGAATCAAAATTACATTTACATCAAAATAAAGAAACAATCACAAATTTATTAACAGAACAAGAAGTTAATAAAATAATTGATTACATTTAAAGGTTATAATATATAATCTTTTTTCTTTTAATTATTAGCGAACAATGATTTGACCTTTTCTAAATTAAATGCTATAATACAAGACAGTTTATGGGGGATAATATGAAAAAAGAATTAGATATAAATTTAAAATGTCAAATTGAAGAATATTATGATAATACACCATTTATTCCATTAAGTAAGGAAAAATACGTTGAATATATTAATGGTTTAATTAAAAAAGTACAAATAAAAGACAATAACGATTTAATTGATAAAATTAAAAATTATACATTATCGCTTATAATGAATAGTAGTAACTATTTAGATTTTGTTGACTATTATATTAATCAAAATTACAGCCTTACTTTAAATTTAAATAAAATATTAGATTATTTTAAAGATTTAGAAGAAATTTTTGATAATTGTAAAGAAATGATTGATATTAATGAGTTAATTAATTTATTAAAAAATAATAAAAAAATATATTCTTTAACAGAAGTTGCTTTTAAATATTATGAAAAAAATATTATAAACAATCGAATTAATGATTCAACAGATTGTAGAATATTAATATCATTCATTGAAGCATATTGCCTAATTAACAATATTGAAATAAAAGAAGAAAATATTTTAAATTATGATAACGATACTATAAATTATGATACAGATGCTCTAGAGAATTATTTAAGAAATATAAAAAGATATAAAGTATTAAATCGTGATGAAGAAAGAAACTTAATAACTAGAGCTAAACAAGGTGATGATTTAGCAAAAGATCAAATTATTTGTTGCAACATAAGATTAGTTGCAAGTATAGTCTTAAAACATTATCGCCATAGAGAAATTCCAGAATTAGATTTAATTCAAGAAGGAACATTTGGTTTAATAAAAGCTTTAGAGAAATATGATTTAAATACTAACTATAAATTTTCAACTTATGCCTATTCATGGATTAAACAATTTATTGATAGATTTTTATTAACAAAAGGAAGAAATATATATATACCTATTAAAATGCAAGAAAAAATAAAAGAATATAGAAAAAAAGAATTAGAATTTGAAAATAAATATAAAAGAAAACCAACATGTGAAGAAATATCTAATATAACTGGGTATGATCAAAGTACTATTCAATTAATTGAAGCAAATTTAAGTGATTCTATAAGTTATGATGCTCAAATAAATACGGATGAAGATGATTCATTTTTAGATTTGATACCAGATAAAAATAAAACCCCAGATGAAATCTATTTAGAAAAATCACAAAAACAAATATTATTTAAAGCTATATATGAAGCAGGTTTAACAGCAAGGGAGAAAGATGTAATTCAAAGGAGATTTGGTTTTAATGGTAAAATCCAAACTTTAGAAAGTATAGGAAATATATATGGTCTTTCTAGAGAAAGAGTAAGAATTATCGAAAAAAATGCTTTAACAAAATTACAAAAATATTTTAAAAAATATGTATGGCAAGAAGATAATAATAATTTATATTTAAGAAACATATATAGTTATTTTAAAGATTATCAAGAAATTGAAGTTAACTATGCAGTAAGTATTTTGCCAGAAGAATATAAAAATATAATATATTTTAAATTTGGTAAAGATTTAAAACATCATAATAGACTATTAAGTATGGACAAAGAAAGAAAATTTTATAATGAAATATTACCTAAAATAACAGAAATTTTAGAAAGACTATATCCTCATAATAAAATTAAACCTAATAATAAAGTTAATTCCAAAACATTTGAAATATTATTAAATCTTTTTGAAATGTATCCTTTTAATGAATTAATAACTGAAATATCATATGATAGATTATTAATTGGTTTATTAGAGTCAGGATATGTAGATGGTATAAAATATACTGATGAAACAGTTGCCAATTTTTTAGGTATAGACAAAGCCGAGGTCTATATTTTAAATATCGAATTTAAAAAGAGAGTTTATACCAATAGCTTATTATCAGATATAATTGAAAATAGAGATAAATATCTTGAACAAGCAAAAGAAAGTTCTACAAATAATTTAACTAAAAGACAATAATTTATTACTTTAATCATATATTTCGACAAATAATATCAAAATAATTAAATATAATAATAGATATTAAAGGAGAAATACATGAATACATTTACAATATTTTTTATAGGACTAATAATAGGTGGCTTATTAGGTATAACCTTAATGTGTATATTACAAATTAATAGAGAAAATTATTAAGTAGAATAGAGAAATCTATTCTTTTTTTGTTTGTGATTAATAAAAAATCATACATTTATGCAAATTTGTGGCAATTCGTTGTACAAAATTCTAATTTTTGCTATAATTATCACAGTACTTAAACAAAGGAAATAAGAGAGTGTGCGTTGTATGAATAATGATATAAACAATATAAGTATTAATGATATTTCTGAAAGTAGTTTAAATTTTTCTAAAGTAAAAAAATATTCTTATTTAATAACTAAAAGATTACTCGATATAATCTTATCTTTATTTGGAATTTTATTTTTAATCCCATTATCTATAATCATTAAAATATCATATATTCTAAATAAAGACTATTCTTCAATATTTTACACTCAAACCAGAATCGGTAAAAATGGTAAAGAATTTAAATTATATAAATTTAGAAGTATGATACCTAATGCGGATGAAGTACTAAAAGAATTATTAAAAAAAGAACCATATAAAAGTGAATGGAAAAAAGCTCAAAAATTATCAAACGATCCAAGAATAACTAAAATTGGTAATATTTTAAGAAAGACTTCATTAGATGAGTTACCCCAATTAATATCAATAATTAAAGGGGATATGTCATTTATTGGCCCTAGACCATTAGTTAGAGGAGAATTAGATGCTCATAGTGGAAATCATAAAATTTATGAAAGTGTTAAACCAGGATTATCAGGCTGGTGGGCTTGTAATGGAAGATCTAATTTAACCTACGAAGAAAGATTAGAACTAGAATATTATTACTGTAATAATGCTTCACTATTATTAGATATCAAATGTGTTTTTAAAACTATTAAAGTTGTACTTTTAAAAAAAGGTGCAGAGTAGGGAATGAGGTATAAAAGATATGGTAAATAAAGTCGGGAATCCATTATTCAGTGTCATTATTCCGGTTTACAATTGTGAAAAATATTTATATAAATGTTTAGATTCATTATTGTTTCAAAAATATAATAATTATGAATTAATAATTATTAATGATGGTTCTACAGATAATACCTTAAAAATTATAAATAAATATAATATTAAGTTTAATAATATAATCAAAATTATTACTAAAAATAATGAGGGAGTTTCTGCAGCAAGAAATGACGGAATGAGAATTGCAAAGGGAAAATATATAACATTTATTGATTGTGATGATTATGTTTCAGCAGATTATTTTATTAATTTGGAACATATAATAAAAAAAAATAAAGACATTGATTTATATAATTTCGGATTTTTTTCCGAAGTTGAAAATAAACACGGTAAAATAATTTCTCAGGATATAATTAATTATAAAGAAGTATTATATAATTCTAGAAAAGACATTCAAAAAAACTTAATTTCATTGTATGATAGCACAATGCTATATAATCCAGTAAATAAAATATATAAAAGAAACATTATAGAAAAATTTCAAATAAAATTCCCCGATTACAATTGGGGAGAAGATGTTGAATTTAATCGATTATATTTAAATAATATAAACTCATTTTATAATTCTGATATATGCTTATATCACTATGTAAGAGAAAGAAGTAATTCAATTACAAAAAAATATAAAAAAGATTTATTTAAAATAAGAAAAAAGGAATTTTTTGAATTTAATCAATATTTTGAAAAGTGGAAAATAAATAAAAATGATTATTATGAATTTTCTTGTAGGAGATATATAGAAAGAATCCTTGGTTGTATTGAAAATGAATTTTGTTCTAGTTCAAAGTTTAAAACTAAATATTTAAATATCAAACTTATGATAAATGATGAAGTTACTAGAGAAGCATTAAATAATACTGTTCCAAAAAGTAAAAAAATTAAAATTATGCTCATACCATTAAAATACAAACTAACACTCACGACATATATTATGGGAATGCTTATTCACAAAATAAAAAAATTTTCACCATCTTTATTTAATAAATTAAAAAACAAAAGATAGTAAATTGAAGGTAGGAATAATTATGTTAATTTATTTTATTATTTTACTTATAATAGTATTACTAGGCTTGATTTTAAAACCAAATTTTGCAAGCAATAATACCAACAAAAAAATTTTTATTATAATTACATTTATTTTATTGTTTTGTGTATCTGGATTTAGAAATAAAAATGTTGGTGTTGATACTCTACAATATTATAATGCTTTTAAAAGAATATCATTAATTGATATTTCAAATTTTAATGCTTTTAGATATGAGTATGGATTTACTTTTTTATGTTGGATTTTATCAAAAATAAGTAATAATCCTCAAATATTGCTAATAGTAACATCTTTTTTTATAAACTATAGTATTTTAAGATTTATATATAAGCATTCAAATAATGTATTTATTAGTGTACTAATTTATATCTTGTTAAATTTTTACTTTTCTTACATGAATATAATGCGACAGGCTATTGCAATTTCAATAGTTTTGTGGGGATATGATTTTATAATAGAGAAGAAAAATATAAAATTTGTTTTAACATGTTTATTTGCATCTCTTTTTCATGAAAGTGCATTATTAGCAATCTTGTTATTAATTCCTAATTATTTTAGATTTAATAAAAAAATGTTATTTTGTGTGTTTGTTTTTGTAATAGTAGCATTTTTTTATGGCGAAAAATTTTTTATTTTTTTATCTAATTATTCGCCACGTTTATTAGAATATACAAATAGCAAATATAATGTTTCCAATTATTTCGGAGCATTACTAGATGCTTTAGTTTATGTGCTAATATATATAATTGGACTTTTGAATATTAAGAAAAATAGTAATCAATTGAGTAACATAAAAGCAATAAAAGAAAAAAATATGATGTTGGGAATACTTGGAATGGCATGCATATTTCAATCTTTAGTAATAAAAGTTAGTATATTTAATAGATTTTCACCATATTTTACAATATTTATAATATTATGGATTCCACATACAATTGAAAAAATAACAAACAAAAAAAGAAAAGCATTATATTATTTAACATTATTATTTATCTTCTTTTTATATTGGTTAATAATTATGTTGTTTAGGCCACAATGGTATGGTGTTGTTCCCTATAATTTGTTTATTTAAGGAGGAAATATGAACATATATTTAATTGACGAAGGAATTGACAGAATAGGCGGTGTAGAAAGAATTGTTTCAATACTTGCCAATGATTTTGCAAATGAAAATAAAGTAAAAGTTATTAGCGAATTTAAAAATCGAAAGAACCCGTTTTATGAATACAACTCTAAAATTGAAATAGAATATTTAATAAAAAATGTAGATACAAAATTAAATAAAATATCTAAAAAAAATATAATATTTTATTTTATTAAATTAATAGAAAAATGTACAAAAAAATTTGTACTACCATTTAAAATTTTAAAAACTATTAAAACTATTAAAAATGATGATGTAATGATATTTGCAAGGGTTTCTGTTGCTTTGGATTTTATCTCTATTTTAAATTATAAAAAAATACATCCAATAATTATAGTAAGAGATGCAGCAATTATAGAGTGTTTAAATAAAAACCAAAAAACAAAATTAAAAAAATTTTTTCCTAAATACGTAAATTACTTTATAGTTTCATCTGAAGAAAGCAAAAAAAAGTATCAAAAAGTATTAGGAAATAAAATAATTATAGAAAAAATATATAATCCATTAGGAATTAATCCTATAAAAAAATATAATTATAATGCAAAAAAAATTATAAGTATAGGTAGATTACATCCACAAAAAGGATTCGATACTCTTATAAGAGCTTTTAATTATGTTGCAAAAAAACATTCAGATTGGACACTTGAAATATACGGAAATGGTAGAGAAGAATTTAAATTAAAAAAAATAATAAAAGAAAATAGATTAGAGAATAAAGTGAAAATTATAAATAGTACTAAGGATGTAGTAAAAGTATTAAATAATTCTTCAATTTTCGTAATGGCTTCTCGTTATGAAGGATATGCTAATGCTTTAGTAGAGGCAGTATCATGTGGTGTTCCAAGTGTTACTTTCAATTGGTTATCGGGTGCAGAAGAAATAATTTCACATCAAAAAAACGGATTAATAGTAAAATTATATGATAGGAACAAATATTTTAGAGGGGATTCTAATAAACGTGATGAGAAAAATTTGGCTGATTCAATAAACTATTTAATAGAGAATCCTCAAAAATGTAATCATTTTAGCAATGAATCAATAAACGTTTACAAATCAAGAGAATTAAATAATATATTGGAAAAATGGAAAAAAATAATAAATGAAGTAAAGGAGAATTTAACAAATGAGTAAATTGTCTAAATTTATTAAATCGCCTCTATTATTATTTGTTTTTTTATCAAATAGAGGAATAAACCTTTTTAATGATAAAACATATTTAAAAATAAGATACTTTGCAACATTTAAAAAAATTTTAAATTTACAAACCCCTCAAACGTTTAATGAAAAATTACAATGGCTAAAATTAAATGACAGAAAAGACATATACACAAAAATGGTTGATAAATATGAAGCAAAATCTTATGTTTCAAAAATAATAGGGAATAAATATATAATACCTACATTAGGGATATATAATAATTTTGATGAAATAGATTTTAATAAATTACCAAATCAATTTGTAATTAAATGCACTCATGATAGTGGTGGATTAGTAATCGTTACAGATAAAAGTAAATTAGATATAAAAAAAGCAAAGAAAAAAATAAATAAATCATTAAAAAGAAATTATTATTATCTTGGAAGGGAATGGCCATATAAAAATGTTAAACCAAGAATAATAGTTGAAAAATACATGAAAGATAATAAAGATACTAGTATGAGAGATTATAAATTTTTTTGCTTTAATGGAAATCCTTATTGCATTCTTTTATGTAACGATAGAAATACAGAATTGAAAGAAACTTTTTTTGATTTAAACTGGAAGATATTACCATTTAAAAGACCAAATCACTCAATTGACACTAATATTGAAAAACCACATAATCTTGATAAAATGATTGAATTTTCAAAAAAATTATCTTTAAATATTCCTTTTTTAAGAGTGGATTTTTATGAAATTAATGGAAATTTATATTTTGGAGAATTAACGTTTTATCCTGCTGGTGGATTTTCAAAATTTGAGCCAGAAGAATGGGATTTAAAATTAGGAAATCTTATTGACTTAAATTTGGTGAGTAAAAATGAGAAGTAAAAAAGCATTATTAAATATTAGTAGTAACTTCATATTACAAATTATCACAATTTTATATGGATTTATCGTTCCTAAAATAATTATTACAAATTTTGGATCTGATATTAATGGATTAATTTCATCTATTACTCAATTCTTGGCCTATATATCATTACTTGAATCCGGATTTGGACCAGTAGTTAAGGCAACCTTATATAAACCATTGTCAAAGAAAGATAATAAAGAAATCGCAAATATATTAAAGACGTCAGAAAAATTTTTTAGAAACATTGCCAAAGTATTTATCATATATATAATAGCATTATGTTTTATTTATCCATTAATTATAAATAATAATTTTGATAAGGTATTTACTATTTCACTTATCTTGATTATATCAATAAGTACATTTGCAGAATATTTTTTTGGTATGACTTATAGACTTTTTTTACAAGCAGACCAAAAAAATTATATTATTTCATTTATTCAAATAATTACATATATTATAAGCGTTGTAATTGTAATATTATTAGCTTATTTTAAAGCAAATATTCAATTAATAAAATTAGCAAGTGGTCTAATTTTTGTACTTAGACCTGTTATGCAAAATTGGTATGTAAAAAGAAAATATAATATTTGTTTTAATGAAGCAAGTGGTGATTATAAATTAAAACAAAAATGGGATGGTTTAGCTCAACACATTGCAGCAGTAATACACGGGAATACTGATATTACAATTCTTTCAATTATGTGTAATCTTACAGAAGTTTCAGTGTATTCGGTTTACAATTTAGTTGTAAAAGGAATAAAACAATTTGCACAAATCTTTTCAACAGGAATAGATGCATCGTTTGGAGATATGATTGCCAAGAATGAAAAAGAAAATTTATGTAAAAAATATAATACATATGAAGTATTATATTTTACAATAATTACAATTTTATTTACATGTACAATGATTTTAATTGTTCCATTTGTTAGTGTATATACAAAAAATATAACTGATGCAAATTATATTAGGCATTTATTTGGATATTTGATTGTTATAAGTGAATATGTTTGGGCAATTAGACTTCCATATAGTTCATTAATTTTATCTGCAGGGCATTTTAAAGAAACTAGAATAGGTGCATGGATTGAATGTCTAACCAATATAATATTATCTATAATTCTTGTATTTAATTATGGAATAATTGGAGTAACCATAGGAACAATAGTTGCCATGACTATTAGAACCTCGGAATTTATATATCACGCAAATAAACATATTCTCAAAAGAAATATTGGTATCAGTATTAAAAAAATTGCTTTAATTTTAATTGAAACAGTTATCATAGTATTTATTTCAAATTATTTACCTTATTTGGATAATACAAATTACATAAATTGGATATTAAATGCAGTAATGACAATGATATTAGCAAGTGCTATATGCATTCCAATTAATTTCATTTTATATAAAAACGAATTTAAAGAATTGATAAATACTTTTAAAAAAATAATAAAGAGGAAAAAATATGAATAAAATAGAATTAAACAATAAAACAATTTTAATTACTGGATCATCTGGTTTTATAGGAAGCTTTTTATGTAAAAGATTACTTAATGAATACAATAACATAAAAATTATAGGCTTAGATAACATGAATAGTTATTATGATGTATCATTAAAAGAATACAGATTAAATGAATTATTTAAATATAATAATTACACATTTATTAAAGGTAATCTGGCAGATAAAGAATTAATAAATAAAATATTTAATGAATACAAACCTGAAATAGTAGTTAACTTAGCTGCACAAGCAGGTGTTAGATATTCTATAACTAATCCTGATACTTATATTGAATCAAACATAATAGGATTTTACAATATACTAGAAGCATGTAGAAATCATCCTGTTGAACATCTTGTTTATGCATCTTCTAGTTCTGTTTATGGTGGAAATACAAAAGTTCCATTTAGTACAGATGATAAAGTAGATAATCCAGTTAGCTTATATGCTGCCACTAAAAAAAGTAATGAACTATTAGCACATTGTTATAGTAAATTATATAACATACCAAGTACCGGTTTAAGATTCTTTACGGTTTATGGTCCAGCTGGAAGACCGGATATGGCATACTTTGGTTTTACAAATAAATTAATTAAGGGAGAAAAAATTCAAATATTTAATTATGGAAATTGTAAAAGAGATTTTACATATGTGGATGATATTGTTGAGGGAATTATAAGAGTAATGCAAGGAGCTCCTGAAAAGAAAAATGGAGAAGATGGTTTACCAATTCCGCCATATGCAGTATATAACATTGGTAATTCAAATCCTGAAAATTTATTAAACTTTGTTGAAATATTACAAGAGGAATTAATTAGAGCAGGAGTATTACCTAAAGATTATGACTTTGAATCTCATAAAGAATTAGTACCAATGCAACCTGGTGATGTTCCAGTAACATATGCCGATACAACTCCACTTGAAAAAGACTATGGTTTTAAACCAAGCACTGATTTAAGAACTGGTCTTAGAAAATTTGCAGAATGGTATAAAGAATTTTATATTGATAGGGAGAAATAAATGAAAATAGCAGTAGCAGGAACTGGTTATGTAGGATTATCTCTAGCTACATTACTAAGTGTTAAAAATGAGGTAGTAGCACTTGATGTTATACCTGAAAAAGTAGAGAAAATAAATAATAGAATTAGTCCAATTCAAGATGAATATATTGAAAAATATTTTAAAGAAAAAAATCTTAATTTAAAAGCAACTTTAGATTATAAAGAAGCATTTACTGGTGCAAAATTTATAATTATAAGTACTCCAACTAATTATGATTCAGAACAAAATTATTTTGATACATCATCTGTAGAAGATATTATAAAAAAAGTAATATCTATGAATATTGATACAACAATGGTAGTCAAATCTACTATTCCCGTTGGTTTTATCGAAAGTATTAAAAAGAAATATAACATAGATAATATTATGTTTAGCCCCGAATTCCTAAGAGAAGGCAAAGCTCTTTATGATAATTTATATCCATCAAGAATTATTGTTGGAGAAAAAAGTAAAAGGGCAGAAGAATTTGCTAATTTATTAAAAGAATCTTGTTTGAAAGAAGATGTTGTAATTAAATATATGAATAGTACTGAAGCAGAAGCAGTTAAGTTATTTGCCAATACGTACTTAGCTTTAAGAGTAGCATATTTTAATGAATTAGATACTTATGCTGAATTAAAAGGACTAAATACTAAAGACATTATTGATGGTGTATGTTTAGATCCAAGAATAGGTAATCATTATAATAATCCATCATTTGGTTTTGGTGGATATTGTTTACCAAAAGATACTAAACAATTAAAAGCTAATTATAAAGATGTACCGGAAAATATTATAAGTGCTATAGTAGAATCTAATAGAACTAGAAAAGATCATATTGCTAATATGATAATTAAAAGAAATCCTAAAGTAGTCGGTATATATAGATTAACAATGAAATCTGGTTCTGATAATTTTAGAGCAAGTGCTATTCAAGGTGTAATGAAAAGAATTAAAGGTAAAGGAATCGAAGTCATTGTTTATGAACCTACATTAAAAGAAGATAATTTCTTTAATAGTAAAGTAGTAAATGATCTAAATGAATTTAAAAAATTATCTGACATAATTATTGTTAATAGAATTGATGATAATATAAAAGATGTAGAGAATAAAATATATACAAGAGATATATTTGCAAGAGATTAGGATAGAGTATTAAATTATTCTATCTTTTTTATTGTAAACTTAACACTTTTAATTTAATAATAACTATCTATATTATAATAATTTGCTATAATATTGTTATTTAAAGGGGAGTAATATAATGAAAAAAATAATAAGTTTTATAGTGTTAATCTTATGGATGATTGTAATATTTTCTTTTTCAAGTGCAGATGCAAATAAATCAACTGGTACAAGCGATAAAGTAATAACTACTATGATTGAAATAAAAGATAAAATAATAAATAATGAAACTCCTAATAATGAAAAAGAAATAATAGTTAAAAATTCATCTTTTTATATTAGAAAAATAGCTCATATAACTGAATACTTAATTTTAGGATTTCTAATGTTTAATTTATTAAAGCAATATAGTGTTACAAATATTTATTATGCAATTGGTTTATCTATTTTATATTCATGTACTGACGAATTTCATCAATTATTTATAAGTGGTAGAAGTGGAAGTATTAGAGATGTTTTAATAGATTCTATCGGTATTTTAATAGGAACATATTTATATAAATTATTATTTATTAAAAATAAAGAAAATTAATATTAGCAGCAACTATTTAATGTTGCTGTTTTTATATGTAGCAAAATAATAACAAATGTACGATTATTAATTGACAAACAAATGTATGATATATATAATATGTTTTATAACTTATAAGAAAGAAGGACAAAATGAATTACTACGAAGAAATAAAAAATGAATTCATTAACAATGAGATAAACAAAAAAGTAAAAAATTATCTAATAAATCGTAAGGATTTAGAAACAAGATATAATGTTGGAAAGTTATTAAGTGAAGCTGGTAAAAAATATGGAGAAGGTATAATAAATGAGTATTCTAAAAAGTTAACACTTGAACTCGGAAAAGGTTATAATGTAACAAATTTAAAAAGATACAGGCAATTTTATATATTGATTCAAAAAGGTGCGCCAATGGCGCACCAATTGAGTTGGAGTCAATATGTTGAATTATTGTCTATAAAAGATATGCCTAAGGTTATGTTCTATATTAATTTATGTATCAAACACAATTTAACAAAAAGACAATTACGTGAACGAATTAAATCCAAAGAATATGAAAGATTAAGTGAAAGTGCAAAATCAAAATTTGTTGCAAATGAACAACCTCTATTACCTGACTTAGTAAAGAATCCACTATTAATTAAAAAATCAGATAAATATACTGAAATATCTGAGAAAGTTTTACAACAAATTATATTAGAAGATATTAAAAATTTTATGCAAGAACTAGGAACTGGTTTTTGCTTTATCAGTAATGAATATCCTATAAAAATTGGAAATAATTATAATTATATAGATTTATTATTATATAACATAGATTTTAATTGCTATGTTGTATTAGAACTCAAGGTAACTAAATTAAAAAAAGAACATATCGGACAAATTGAAGTTTATATGAACTATATAGATAGAAATTTAAAGAGAGAAAATCAAGATAAAACAATTGGGATAATTGTATGTAAAAATGATAATGAATATATAATCGAATATTGTAGTGATAAAAGAATTATATCAAGAGAGTTTGAATTAGTATAGAAAGAAGGAAGATAAATGAATTATTATGAAGAAATAAAAAATAAAATAATAGATAATGAAATATATTGTAAAGTAAAAGACTATTCCAAAGAAAGAAATACTGTAAATACTTATTTTGAAATTGGTAGACTATTAACTGAAGCTGGTGGTAAATATGGAGATAATATTATTGATGAATATTCTAAAAGATTAGTGGAAGAAGTAGGTAAAAAATATAATCGCCGTACCTTATTTAGAATGAAGCAATTTTATAAAGTATTTAGTGATGAAAAAGTGTCACCACTGGTGACACAATTGAATTGGACACAATGTTTAATGTTAATATCATTAAAAAGTTGTGAAAAGATTTATTATTATGGTAATGAATGCATAATAAAAAATCTATCCAAAAGACAATTAGAAGAGAAAATAAAATCCAAAGAATATGAAAGACTTAGTGAAAGTGCTAAGACTAAACTTATTGCAAATGAAGAACCGTTATTACCTGACTTAGTCAAAAATCCAATATTAATTAAAAATACTAATAAATATGCTGAAACATCTGAAAAAATACTGCAACAAATCATTTTAGAAAATATTGAATCATTTATGAAGGAATTAGGGATTGGATTTAGTTATATTGGTAAAGAATATCCAATAAAAATAGGAAATAATTATAATTATATTGATTTACTACTATATAACGTAGAGTTTAATTGTTATGTTGTAGTAGAACTTAAAGTTACTAGATTAAAGAAGGAACATATTGGACAAATAGAAGTATATATGAATTATATAGATAAAAATATCAAGAAAATTAGTCAGGATAAAACTATAGGTATAATTATATGTAGAAAAAATAATAAATATTTAATTGAATACTATAGTGATAATAGAATTATATCTAGAGAGTATGAGTTAGTATAAGTGAAAGAATATCAATACTGTCGGTAATACTGGAAATATGACTTAATGTGGAGGTCGTGTATGATTAATTTTAAGAATATACCTGAATCTGATAAGCCTAGAGAGAGGTTATATCAATATGGTAGTGAGAATTTAAGTGATGAAGAATTAATATCTATTATTCTTAAGACTGGTACTAAAGGGATGAGTGTTAAAGAAGTATCTTTAAAATTACTAGAGAATGTTGGAGATATAAAGAGACTTAAGGATATTGGAATTAATACTTTGATGGGTATTAATGGAATAGGTAGGGTTAAGGCAATAGAGATTAAGGCTGCAATAGAACTTGGAAGAAGAATATATATAGAAAATAATAAGTTAAGTGGAGTAATACTTAATAATTCTTTAAAGATATATGAGTATTTTAAAGATCTTGTTGGTAATAAGAAACAAGAATATTTTTATACAGTGTATGTTGATACGAAGGGGAGATATATTGATAAGAAATGTTTATTTGTTGGTACTATTAATAATTCTATAGTGCATCCAAGAGAGATATTTAAGGAAGCATATTTATTATCTGCTAATGGTATTATATGTATACATAATCATCCTTCTGGTGATCCAACACCTAGTAAAGAAGATGTAATGATAACTAGAAAAATTAAAGAAATAGCGATGATACATGGTATTAGGCTAGTAGATCATTTGATAGTAGGAGTAAACAGCTATTATAGTTTTTATGAAGATAATAAGTTATAGGAGATGGTAATAAAGAATATTTAAAGAGTATGTAAACAATATTAATTTATAATTTATGACCATTTTCCCGAGTTCAGGAAAATGGTTGATATTGATTCCAAAACATAGGAGTATTTTAGATTGTAAGTTATCAAGACATGCTTGTTATTTAATGGTAGTAGTAAATAGTTATTATAGTTTTTATGAAGATAATAAGTTATAGGTGGTGATAATAATGAATGAAATAATTGCATATAAGGATATAATATTTGAGAGTATTAAACATATTGATGAATCTGGAAATGAATATTGGTTAGCGAGAGAATTGCAAATTGTATTAAAATATAAAAGATGGGATAAGTTTTGTAATGTGATTATGAATGCACGTAGGGCATGTGAAAATAGCAATTATAAAAAGTTCGAACATTTTACCCAAGTGGGAAAAACATCAAAAATGCCTAATGGTGGAGTAAAAAAACTATTAGATTATAAGTTATCAAGATATGCTTGTTATTTGATTGTACAAAATTCAGATTCTAGAAAAGAAGTTGTTGCTTTGGGACAGACTTATTTTGCAGTTCAAACAAGACGTCAAGAATTGACTCAAAAGAAATATGATAATTTAACAGAAGAAGAGAAAAGATTTTATCAGAGAGATTTAACTAGGAAAGGAAATTATTCTTTGAATCAGGTAGCTAAAAAGTGTGGTGTTAGGAATTTTGATAATTAATATATAGGTGGTGATAATAATGAATGAAATAATTGAATATAAAGATATTATATTTGAAAATATTAGACATATTGATGAATCTGGAAATGAATATTGGTTAGCGAGAGAATTGCAAATTGTTTTGGAATATGCACAATGGCGCAGATTTAATGAAGTAGTTAATAGAGCTATAATTTCTTGTAAACAGAGTAATTTTATAATTGATGAACATTTTGCCAAGGTCGGCAAAACATCAAAAATGCCTAATGGTGGAGTAAAAAAACTATTAGATTATAAGTTATCGAGATATGCTTGTTATTTGATTGTACAAAATTCAGATTCTAGAAAGGAAGTTGTGGCTCTTGGTCAAACTTATTTTGCTGTTCAGACTAGAAAACAAGAATTAATTGAAAAAGAGTATTCTATGTTAACTGAGGATGAGAAAAGATTTTATCAGAGAAATTTAACTAGGAAAGGAAATTATTCTTTGAATCAGGTAGCTAAAAAATGTGGTGTTAGAAATTTTGATAAATTTCATAATGCTGGATATAAAGGATTATATAATGGAGAAACAGCTGATGATATTGCAAAGAGAAAAGGCTTAAGATATAGAGAAGATATTTTAGATAATATGGGAAGTGAGGAATTAGCAGCGAATCTTTTTAGGATAACTCAAACTGAATCAAGATTAAAAAAAGATAATATATCTTTAGAAAAATATGCTAATGAAACACATTATAATATTGGAAGAAATATTCGTGAAGTTATTGCAAAGAATGGTGGAACAATGCCTGAAGATCAGAATACTCCTGAAAAATCTTTGAAAGAATTAGAAAAAGATAAAACTTTTATTATTGATGATTAATGTGGTTGGTATTTCTTGGTAGTAGGATTTTTAAATTTATGATATAATGATATTATTAGAGATAGGAGTGATATTATGCCAACAGTACATATAGAGAGTAAGAGAGATGAGATAGCTGATATAGTTTTAATGCCAGGTGATCCCAATAGGAGTGAATATATTGCTAAGAAATATTTAAAGAATTATAAGTTAGTTAATAGTGTTAGAGGGATGCTTGCATATACGGGATATTATAAGGATAGGCTTATTACTATATTTCCTTCAGGAATGGGAAATCCTAGTATGGGGATATATTCTTATGAATTATATAAAGAATATGGAGTAGAAAATATTATAAGGATAGGCTCTTGTGGGGGATACTCTGAGAGGTTAAAACTTAAGGATGTTATACTAGTAAATGGAAGTTATAGTGAGAGTAATTATGCTTATCAGATGGGTGGATATAAGGATAAGTTATTTGCGTCTGATAATAGTTTAAATAATATAATAGAGAGTTGTGCTAAAACATTAAATAAAAAGATAGTTAAGGGTAATATTTATTCGGCTGATGCTTTTTATGAGAAGGAATATGATTATAAAGATAGAGTTAAGAAGTTAGATGTTTTAGGAATAGAGATGGAGACATTTGCTTTGTTTAGTAATGCTAAGAAGTTTAATAAAAAAGCTAGTTGTTTACTTACAGTATCTGATTTATTCTTTAGTACTGAGAAACTTAGTAGTTTAGAGAGAGAAAAGGAACTTAATGATATGATTGTTTTAGCATTAGAAAGTTGTTTAAAATTATAAATATTGGAGATAATATAACTATATGAAAGGAGACAAGGATGGAATATATTAAGAATGATATGAATGCTTATAATTTGCATATTATTAAGACAGATAGATTTAAGACAGTTACGGTATCTGTTGTTTTTAGAAGAAAGATAAATAAAGAAGAGATTACAATGAGAAATTTACTTAAGGAATTATTAATTAATTCTTCATATAATTATCCTACTGAGAGAAGTTTAATTATTGAGACGGAGAAGTTATATGATTTAAAATTATTGTCTTCTAATTATAGAATTGGTAATTATGCTATATTATCTTTAAGAACTAGATTTTTAAATGAGAAATATACAGAAGAGGGAATGAATGAAGAGTCGATTAAGTTTTTACTTGATTTAATATTTAATCCTAGACTTGATAATGATATAGATAAATGTAAGAAAAAGATAGAGAAGAGTATTATGAGTCTTAATGATAATAAGGTTAAATATGCGTTATTTAAGTTATTAGAAGAAACTGGTGATATGCCTTATGCTTATAATAGTTATGGATATTTGGATGATTTAGAGAAGATACAGGCTAATGATATTAAGAATTATTATGATAGTATTCTTAGAGATGACATGGTTGATGTATATGTAGTTGGGGATGTATCAGAAGTAGATATTAAGAATATATTTAGAGAATACTTTAAGATAAAGACTTATCATAAGAATGAAGTTAATGTTATAGTATCTGAATTATCTAATAATAGGAAAGTACTTGAATATAAGGAACAAGATAATGTTAATCAAACACAGTTAGTAATGCTTTGTAATATAAATGGTCTTACTGATAGGGAGAGAAGATATGTTTTACCAGTATATGGAGAGATGCTTGGAGGAACTTCTAATTCGATATTATTTGAGGCAGTTAGAGGAAAAAATTCATATGCTTACTATGTTAATTCAATAGTTAAAGGGTATGATAATATTATGATGATATATGCTGGAATAGATGGAAATAATCAGGGAGAAGTTAGAAAGATTATTGAGAAGAGTCTTAAGGAGATTGGTAAGGGTAAGTTTGATAGAGAAAAATTTGATAGTGCTAAGAAGACAATTATTACAGGTATTAAGGCTAGTTTGGATAGTCCTATAGGAATAATTAATAATTATTATGCAATGACTTTAGTAAATGCACCAGAGTTTGAAGAGAGAATTAAACAGGTAGAGAGTGTTAGTGTTGAAGAGGTAATGGCTGTTAGTAAGAAAGTAAATATATACTCATATTTTGTATTGGAGGCATCAGATGAAAAAGATAGTAATTAAGAAGATTAATGAAGAAATATATAAGGAAACGCTTGAGAATGGAATGGATGTATACTTATATGTTAATAAGAATATTCATAATAATTATGTAACTTTTACGACAAAGTATGGATCTGTTTATCGAGAGTTTAGGGATGAAAATGGTAAAGAGATAAAGTTTCCTAATGGGATAGCTCATTTCTTAGAACATAAGGTTTTTGTACAGAAAGAAGATCCTCAGCCGGAAGATTTTTATGGAAATAATGGTGCTACTACTAATGCATATACAACATTTAAAAATACAACTTATTTGTTTTCTGGTACTGATAAGATAGAAGAGAATGTAGAATATTTATTAGATTTTGTACAGAATATATATTTAACTGAAGAGAATGTTGAGGAAGAGAAGGATATTATTGTACAAGAGATAAATATGTGTGATGATAGACCGATAGATATTTTATATGAAAAGATAAGAAAGAATACAATTAAGGTTAATCCTTTTAGAGAAAGTATTATTGGTACAGAGAAAGAGGTTAGGAGTATTACTAAAGAATTATTAGAAAAGTGTTATTATAGATATTATAATCCTAGTAATATGTTTTTAGTAGTAGCAGGTAATTTTGATAGGGATAAGATGTTAGAGGTTATTAAGAATAATCAAGATAAGAAAGAATTTAGATGTATTGATAAGATAGAACTTAAGAAATATAATGAGCCTGATAAAGTAGTTAAAGATATGGAAATAGTTAAATGTAATACAAATATACCAAAGATGGCTTATACAATTAAAGTAAATATAGATAAGTTTAAGATGGATGAGAGACGTCTTAGTATATATATGTATGTAATGTTTAATTTACTTTTTGGAGATACGACTAAGTTTGATGAAGAAGCTAAAAGAGAAGGAATTATTACTAGTAGTTTATATTATAATATATTAGATATTGGTAGTCATTTTGTTATTTCTTTAATTAATTCTACTAATAAGTATGAAGAACTTATTGAAAAGATAGAAAATGAATTTAAGAATATTAAATTTAGTGAGAGTGATCTTGAGAGAAAGAAAAAGGTTCTTATTAGTAATGAAGTGTTTAGTTATGAAAATATAGAGATGGTTAATGAGATGATTATTGATAATATTATATTTGATGGTAGAATAGAAGAAGATATTATAGATATTATTAATAGTTTAAATATGGAAGAACTTATGAGTGTTGTATCTAAGATTGATTTTGATAATAAGAGTATTGTTATACTTAAGAAATAACTTTCATTATTATCTCTTTTTTCTTTAGTATTTGTTTTGGGATAAGTATACAAGAAAAACATATAATTATTAAGAGAAAAAGTAGAAAAATAGTTGATAAAAAGATAAATTTATGTTAATATAAGTTTGGCTTTTCAGAAAAATAGCACAAGTATTGATTTAGATGTCTAGTGCCAGAAGGTGATATCTAGAGAAGAGATGCTTGGAAGATTAAACAAAAGGAGAGTGAAAAATATGGCAGTAGTTGCAATGAGCAATCTATTAGAAGCTGGAGTTCATTTCGGACATCAAACTAAGAGATGGAATCCAAAAATGAAAGAGTATATTTTTTCTACGAGAGATGATATTTATATCATGGATTTACAAAAAACTACAGAAAAGTTAGAAGAAGCATATAATGCTCTTAAGACAATTGTAGAAAATGGTGGAAAAGTATTATTCGTTGGTACAAAGAAACAAGCAGCTGAAGTATGTAAAGAAGAGGCTGCAAGAACAGGTATGTACTTTATGACTGAGAGATGGTTAGGTGGAACTTTAACTAACTTTAAGACTATTAGAAATAGAGTATATTATCTTGAAAAAATCGAAAAGATGGAAAAAGATGGTACTTTTGATAAGTTACCTAAGAAAGAAGTAGCTGGTCTTAAGAAAGAATATGACAAATTAAATAAGAATCTTTGCGGTATTAGAGATATGGAGAAATTACCTCAAGCTGTTGTAATTGTTGATTCTACTAAAGAATATAATGCAATTAGAGAAGCTAATATTTTAGGTATTCCAGTATTTGGATTAATTGATACTAATTGTGATCCAGATAATATTGATTATGTAATACCTGGTAATGATGATGCTGTAAAATCTATTAAAGTTATTCTTGGAGCATTAAATAATGCTGCTGCAGAAGCACAAGGATTGGAAATTGTAGATTATGCTACTGAAGACGAGAGTAAAAAACAAGCTAGAGTTCAAGCTAAGCCAATGAAGAAAGAATTTAAGAAAGAAGAAAAATCTGAAAAAGTTTTAGAAGTACGTGAAGAAGTAGTTGAAGAAGTTAAAGAAGAAAAGCCAGTTAGTGCTGAGAAGGCACCTAAAATTGATTTAACTATTCTTACAGTAAATGAACTTAGAGAATTAGCTAAGAAAAAAGAAATTAAGGGCTACTCTAAGATGAAAAAAGAAGAATTAATTGAAGCTTTAAAATAATAGATATATAAGAAGGAGCGATAAACATGATTAGTGCAAGCATGGTTAAAGAATTAAGAGAATCTACTGGTGCTGGAATGCTTGATTGTAAGAAAGCACTTGAAGCATCAAATGGAAATATGGAAGAAGCTATTACTTGGCTTAGAGAAAAGGGTATTTCTAAAGCTGCTAAGAAAGCTTCAAGAATTGCCGCTGAAGGATTAGCAGTAGCTAAAGTAGTTGGTAATAAAGCAGTTATCGTTGAAGTAAACTCAGAGACTGATTTCGTTGCTAAGAATGAAGAATTTAAGAGTTTAGTTGATATTATTGCTGATACATTACTTAATAATAGTAGTGTTAAAACTGTTGAAGAAGCTAATAAGTTAACTCATGATGGTAAAACTATTGAAGAGTTAGTTATTGAAAAGACTTCTACTATTGGAGAGAAATTATCTTTTAGAAGATTTGAAATAGTAGAAAAAGAAGATAGTCAAGTATTTGGAACTTATTCACATATGGGTGGTAAGATTGTAGCACTTTGTGTTCTTACTAAGGATGAAGAAGTAGCTAAAGATATTGCTATGCAAATAGCAGCTATGAAACCACTTTATTTAAATAGAGATATGGTTCCTGCTGATGTATTAGATAAAGAAAGAACTATTTTAAAAGAACAAGCTGAAAATGAAGGATTAGATCCTAATAAGATAGATATGATTGTTAATGGAAGAATTAATAAATATTATGAAGAAGTTTGTTTAGTAGATCAAGGATTTATTAAAGAGAATAAGATGAAAGTTAATAAATATGTTGAATCTAAAGGTAGTGAAATAGTTTCATTTGTTAGATATGAAGTTGGCGAAGGTATGGAAAAAAGAGAAGAAAACTTTGCTGATGAAGTTATGAAACAAATTAATGGATAATTAATTCTAAATTAAACACTAGAAATGTAAAATTCTAGTGTTTTTCTTTACTTTAATAAATAATCAATGTTAAAATGTTAGTGGAGGATATTTAAATGGAAGTAAATAATGAAAACAAAGTAAAATTAAGTCCAATTACATTAGAAATATGTAATAGATTAGAAGAATATAAAAGTAATATTAAGAGAGATATGGTTGTAGGAGAAGATAAGATTATATTTGGAATAAATATTGTAGAAGAAATTATTAAGGAAATTAATCCTTCTAAAGTAGAAGATGAGATAGTCAATAAGATTGAAGCAAAAATACAAAGATATGAAATTAAAAAAGAAGGGAAAATGCAGGTAATTAATAATTATGTTAGAAGCGGGATTTTATATGGTGAAATGATTGTTGGGGGATATGTTATTATGCATATTATGAATAAGGATGACCAAAAAGTAAAAAAATTACAAAAAAGATAAGAAAATATTTGTCAATATCAAACAATTGTGCTATAATAAGGTTCATAAAAGGGCTTATTAGGTTATTTTTTAACTGTTTTTATAGAATAACTGGTCTTAGGGGAGTGAGAAATATATGAAAGAAAAAACAGGTTATCCGAGTATTGATAAGACACATTTAGAGGGAACAAAATTTTTAGAAAGGCATCCAATTATACCTTCATTTATGACTTTTTCACAAGTAATGGATTTAATGTTTATGATGCAGGGAAATCATAATATTGTGGATTGTTTAGATTTAAGAGTTAATGTAAAGGAATTTAAGAAGGATAGTTTAATGATAGCAAAGGCTTTACTTGAATTAGGTGTTAGACCTAAGGATATTATTACAGTGTCAATGCCTAATTATTATCAGGCGATTCCAGTATTTAAGGCTGCTAATATGATTGGTGCAACGGTGACTTATTTAAATCCTTTGGCTCAAATAGAGGAGACAAAGAATTATTTGAATTTATATGAATCAAAGATATTTATTAATATGGATACGATGAAATCATATGATGAAGAAATTAAGAGAGATACAAAAGTAGAACATATTATTACAATGCGTGAAAGTTTAAGAAATAGTAGAGATTTTGATCAAGATAATGGTTATACGATTGGATATAATGATGATGTTGATTTTCATGAACTTGGTAGAGTGGCTAATTATCAAAAGGGAAGAGTAGAAAAGAATTTTGGGGGAAAACAAGATGCTTTAATATTATATACGAGTGGTTCTACAGGTAAGGCTAAGAGTTTACTTTTTACTAATGAAAATTTGATAGCTTCATGTATATATTTAAAAAATTCAACACATGTACCAGATGTTACACCAGATGATTCTCGTTGGATGAATGTTGTGCCATTTATGTATCCATATGGTTTTGGTGCATCAGTATTACAAACATTTTTGAGTGGTAGAGAAGTAATTCTTACACCTAATTTAAGTCCAAATAATATTGCATATTATTATAAGAAAAATCCACATTTAGTGTTTGGCAGTCCAGCACATTTAGAACTTACTAAAAGAAATTTACCACATGATCAAAAACTTACTGGTCTTAAGATATATTTATCAGGAGGAGATTATTTATCAGTTAATCAATCTCATGCAGCAATTGAATTTTTTAAGGAGCATGGTGCTAATACTACTATTAGTAATTCTTCTGGAACAGGAGAGACTTTGGGATGTAGTACTAATGCGATGAATATACCTTATCGTCCAGAAACGGTTGGTCAATTAGTGGTTGGACCAGAATATTTAATTATTGATCCTGAAACTATGAAAGAAGTAAAATATGGAGAAACTGGGGTATTATGTACTCGTGGAAAACATGTTTTTAAAGGATATTATGGTGAACCTGAGAAAACAAAAGAAATTATGGTTAATATTAATGGCAAGGAATATTATAAGACAGGTAATATTGGCTATTTAGATGAAGATAGATATTTTACTTTAATAGGAAGATCTTCTAGATTCTTTATCATTAATACATTAAATAAGGTATATTGTGAATTAGTTCAATTAGTAGTTTCTAATATTGATGTTGTAGATAGTTGTGCTATTGTTCCTAAGCCTAATGAAGAAAGTTTATATAAGAGTAAAGCTTATGTAGTACTTAAGGAAGGTTTGTTACCTACTAAGGAAATGGAAGAATATATTATTAATAAATGTCATGAAACATTTTATGATATAACTACTCAAGAAAGTATTACATTAAAAGATTATGAGATACCAGAATCTGTTAGTTTCTTAGATACATTACCAAGAACAGATGCAGCAGAAAAGATTAATTATGAGTTACTTAAGAAAATGGCAGAAGAAGAATATGAATTGGAAAATAAGGTTAAAACTAAAAAATTAGAAAAATAATTATTAATAGAAGGTAAAAAGAAATTTTTATCTTCTTTTTCTTTTAAAAAAATAATTGATATGTTATAATTAAGTTATAAAATATTTAGGAGTGATAGAATGGCTAGTGGTATTTATTTTCCTATAGCAGCATTAGGATTTTCTTTACTTACAATAATTACGTTTTATGTAAAAAAACCAATTAAATCAGTAGAAACTAAAATTTATAAGGCACTTATGGTATCTAATTTTTTTGGATTAATTTTAGAACTTTCTTGTACTTTTGCATCTTATATTCATAAAGAATTACCTTTATTAAGTGATTTTATATTAAAAACATATTTAGTTTATAATTTATTATGGACATTAATTTTAACTATTTATGTTTTATATATTTCAGTGGATATTTCAATTTTAAAAAGATTAAATAATAAGTTAAAAACATTAATTGTGGTAATATTTTTAATAAGTTGTTATTTAATTTATTCTTTAGATTGTATTTTAGTTATTAAGGATAATTTTAGAATTAGATATACGGAAGGACCGGGAGTTAATTTTACATATACTGTTTGTGGAATATTAATATTTATAATTGTATTTTTGATGTTAGGAAATAGAAAAAATTTAAAGAATAAGAGATATATTCCGGTATTTATATTTTTAGTAGCAATAGTAGCGGGTATTATTATTCAGAAGAGTAATCCGGGTTTATTAATAATGACTTATGTTGAGACTCTTACTGTAGCAATAATGTATCATACGATAGAGAATCCTGATATGAAGCTTCTTAAGGAGATGCATGAGGCTAAAGAGATAAGTGATAATGCTAATGAAGAGAAGACTTTATTTTTATATAATATGACTCAAGAGATTAGGACTACTACTAAGAATATTGATAATGAGGCAGATAATATAATTGATAGTGATGATATTGAGTTTGATAGGGAGAGTGCTAGAAATATTAAGGGGGAGACTTCTAAATTTAGAATGATGACTAATGATATATTAGATGTATCAGCAATAGATTCTGCTAATATTAAGATATATAATAGTAGTTATAATTTAAAGATATTACTTAGAAGTATTATTGGTTCTTATACAGAAGTATGTAATAATAAGAATTTAGAGTTTAGGACTAATATTGAGCATAATATACCTGAATCTTTATATGGGGATAACATTAGTTTAAAGAGGGCAATTAATTTACTTCTTACATATTCAGTTAAATGTACTAAGAAGGGATATGTGGAGTTAGATATTAATACGATAAAAAAGGGAGATATAGTTAGACTTATTATTACGATAGAAGACTCTAGTATGGGTATTAAGAGTAGTGAGTTAGAGAAAATAAAGATAGATAATAAGAGTATAAGTGAATGTTATAAGTTAGTAATATTAATGAATGGTACAATGGTAATTACTTCTAATTATGGAATAGGTAATAAGATAAAGATAATACTAGATCAGAAAATAGATAAGGATATAAATAAGGAAGAGAAGAAGTATCAAGAGATACTTCTTGATAAGAAAATACTTGTGGTAGATAATAATGAATCTAGTATTAAAGTAATAGATAAATTACTTAAGGGAAGTAAGATAGAGATGGATTATTCTTTAAATGGGAAAGACGCTTATAATAAGATAAAGACTAGAAATAGATATGATTTAATACTTATAGATGAGGAACTTAATATGATGACAGGAGCAGAACTTTTAAAATATTTAAAAGAGATAAGAAATTTTAATATACCGGTAATACTTCTTAGTAAAGATAATAAGTATGAATATAATGAGGAATACTTGAAGATGGGATTTAATGATATATTAATTAAACCTATTAAGAAAGAAGTGTTTATAGAGAAGATTAATAAGAATATTATGAATAGAGTAGATATACTTGATAAGGAATAATTCTAGGTATAGAATTTGACTATTTATATAAAATGTGTTAGAATAGAGACTACTTGATGAGGAAGTAGTCTTTTGTTTAGATTATAAATTGACAAAATCAGACAGATATTTTATAATTAAAATAGAGGTGATAGAGATGCACCAAGATAAAATTGCACTTACCATGCAGGACATTCTTGAGAAGGAGTTTAAGGTTGATACGAGAGGTTATCGAATGCAAGAAGTTGATCAGTTCTTAGATGTTATTATAAAAGATTATAATGAATATAATAATATGATTAAAGAACTAAAGAAAGAGAATGAAAAACTAGAAGAAGAAAACACTTCATTGAAACAAGAGATGCGTAGTTTGAAATCTAGTATTGAAACTGTTAAAGGTGGAGAGAAAGAAATAACTAATGTTGATTTATTAAGAAGAATTAGTCAATTAGAAAAAATAGTTCTTGGAAAAGAGGAATAATAAATTATCTGGACAAACGCTGGATATAGTAATATATTTAGAGGAAAGTCCACACTCGCACTATCTGTGATGATAGTAGTGTTTGTGCTTAAGGAAAAAATAACTTAAGGCAGGAAACTGACGGCATCTGTTTAATCTAAAGATTATTCCATGATTAAATAGATATAAAGTGCCACAGAGACGAGGCTATTTAGAAATAAATAGATTGAAACGAGGTAAACCCCACAAGCGAGAAACCCAAATTATGGTAGGGGAACTATCTTTGGAGAATTAGAATCTAAAAGATGGATGAGGAAACTCATAGATAAATGTTTGTCACCAATTACGGTACAAAATGTGGCTTATAAGATAATTTATATTATTTTTAAGGAAGAGGAAAATGAAAGATATAGGTTTAAAATTAAAAGAGAAAAGGGAAGAAAATGGTGTCTCGGTTGAAGAAGCAGCTGAAGATTTAAAGATGAGACCTAGTCAGATAATCAGCTTAGAGGAAGGAAGAAAAGAAGATTTTAAAGATGTTGTTTTCTTGAAGTATTTTATTCGTGATTATGCTAAGTATCTTGGATTAGATGGAGAGAAGTTAGTAGATGAATTTAATGAATTTTTATTTGATTTTACTTCAAAGATTCCATTAGAAGAGATAGAAAAAGCAAAGGCTAATAAAAAAGAAAAAAAAGAGATAACTTCGCCTTATACGAATGTTAAGAGTGGTAATAAAGCAATTAAAATGATTATAATTTCAGCAATAGTAGTTGTTGTACTTACAGTGATTGGTTATTTTATAGCTAGTGGGATATCAGGAAATGATTTTCAGGATACGAATGTCACCTATCAAATAAGGAGGTAAATATGAACACAGCAAATAAGATTACGATGTCAAGAATATTTTTAGCAGTATTAATGTTAATAGTATTATTATTTCCATGGCATCAGGTTGGAGTAGAATTGCCAGTATATATAATTAATGGAAGTATGACAGTAGAACTTAAGTATATTATCGCAGGGGTTATATTTGTAATTGCTTCAATAACTGATTTTATAGATGGTAAAGTTGCTAGAAAATATAATATGGTAACAGATTTTGGTAAGATGATAGATGCTATTAGTGATAAGATACTTACTAATACTTTAATAGTAGTACTTGCTTGTGATAATATGGTTCATCCAGTAATAGCAGTAATTATTATTGCTAGAGATATTATAGTAGACTCTATTAAGATGTTAATAGGTAATAAAGGAAAAGCTGTTGCTGCTATTAAAGTGGCTAAGTTTAAGACAGCTAGTTTAATGATTGGTTTAACACTTAAGTTATTCTATGATTTACCATTTTCATTAATACCTATTAGAGTATCAGATTATTTACTTATAATAGCAGCGGTATTATCAATAGTATCTGGAGCTAAATATTATATAATGGCTAAAGAATATATAACAGAAAAATAAGCTAATTTAAGGGTGTAAAAAAATATACACTCTTTTTTTTACTATATTGTATTTATTGGTAATTATCTTATTTAAAAGAGGGTTGGTAAGGAAACAGTTTATGTTAATTATGCGTGTAATAATATGATGAGTATTAGAAATAGAGAAGAAATATTTTGATGAAGAAATTGATGTGGGTTAGTTAATATAGTAAAATAAAAGTCATAATGCATAGATTATGACTTATTTTCTTTTTTAAATATAATTAATTTACTTAAGATATAGTTTAATATTATTATTATTATTTGAATAATTATTTTAACTATTTTATCATTAAAGTGAAGGGTAGATACTAGAAGGAACATTAGTCCCATATCAATAAATAATGATAGTAGTCTAGATGAATAGAATTCAATCATTTCTTTTATGATGCTTTTATTAGTTGGAGCGAAGACATATTTTTTATTAGTGATATAGGCAAATGTTACACAAGTTATCCAGGCAATAATATTAGCTATTTGGAGTTCTATGGGATTATTAGCATCTAATATTGTTAATACTAGAATGTAATAGGTACCTAGACTAACTACTGTTGTTAGTACTCCAAAGATTAAGTAATTAATTAGTTCTTTATATTTTAGATATAGTTCTTTTATTTTTTTCATTATTATTCCTTTCTTTATAGATAATTATTAGATAGAATACTAAACCAGTTATTGATAATAATATACCAGTATGTAGCCATGGGGTATTATATTTAATAGTTATTTCATGTGTACCTTTAGGTAGTTTGGCTCCTAGAAAGGCAGTATTTACTTTTATTATTTCTGTTTCGATATTATCTATATATATTTTAAATCCTTTGTCATAAGGGATAGAAGTTATTAGATAAGTATCTTCATTAGTAGTTATATTACCAGTAATTATATCACTACTTGTAGATGTTATGTTTAATGGAGTAATATTATCTTTTAGGGTGGTTAGTATATTATAGTCCATTATATAAGTAGATATATTGGTAATATTATAAGTACCTTTTTTTAATGTAATATTTAGAGTATCTAAGTAGGTGTCATTAATTAGATAGTGGAAGGTATTATTTTTATTTTTATAGATCCATGTTTTACATGTTAAGATATTACTAACGTTATTAATAGTCATTTCAATATTATCAATACTACAAGTGTTTTCTTCTAGACCTTCAATATTTATAAATAATAATTTATTAGTTAGTGGCTTATCTAGTGATAATTTAATATTACCTGTATCATTTTCTACTAGTAGGGTATAGCTGGTATCATTTTTATTAATTATAACGTTATTAGATGATGATAGGGTATATTTTAGATTAATAGGTTCAATAGTGGTAGTTATATTAGAATCATTAACGTTATCTATAATGGCACTTTTTAGTAATAATTCAATGTTATATGGATATGAATAGTTTTGATAAGTACTTAGGCTTGTTAGATTATTCATAGTATAAATTATTGGGAATGCGGTATTGTTTTGATAGATATTATTACTTATTTTAGTGTATCCCATTCCTGGATTAGTACTTGAATAAAGATATTTGGTACCCATAAATGTATTAAATAAGATATTCTTATTAGCAGAATATAGGAAATAATTATAATCTAGGATACTATTTTTAAATTCTTCTCTTACGAATGTTAAGTAATCATTATTATATGTACTAGAGTAAATATTGGTAGTTAGATATCTATTATCATATATTTTATTTACTGTAGTTGTTGGGTTATCTAGATTATTCATTCGATAGAAGGATGAGTCGGTATTTAGAATGGTGGTTATTTCTTTTTTTGTTTCATTATTAAATATTTGGTAGTATTCTTTTTTAGATATATAATCTTCTCCTAGATTTTCTCCAATACATACTAGTAAGGAAGTTATGATGAGATAACTAGTAATTAGGATTTTTTGGGGATATTTTTGATAGATTAGTAATATTATAATGAAACCAATTATGATAAGATAACAGTATTCTTTTCTATTAAAATAATATAGGAGTGTTAATATAATTGTAATAAGTGGGATAAAATGTGATAGTTTTATTTTGTTATTTAGTAAGTCTTTTAGAAATATAGCTATAAAATATGCAAGTAGTGGTAAGAAGGGTATAAAGCATTTTTCTCTTAGATATAGGCCACCATTTAAGAGATAGCGAAATATAGGTATAAATAATACTAATACGGTACATGATGCTCCAATAATATAAGATGTTTTTTTTGTATAGAATAAATATAATAGTGCAATGAAAGCAATTAATGATAAGCCTATAGCATATGTTCCACAGAATATTTTATGAATACGTAGGTATGGTGTTAGGAGTGATATTAATGAGTAAGATGATTCGGTGGTACCACGGCCTTGTAATAGGGTATATATAGTAGGTATTAAGAGAATAGAACTTAATAATACTCCTATAAGAATATAGAATATAAATAGAAATAAATCTTTGATAAATTTCTTTGTAGTGATATTTTTATTTATTTTGAAGTATTCCATAAGATAATAGATACCTAGTACTAGAATACCACATACACTATAATAATAACTTGTCATGATCATTAGGAAGATACTTATTATAAGTAGGGCTTTTTTGTTTTCTTTAAGTAATTTGTCTACTCCGAATAAGCTTAATATAAGAAATGGCATATAGTTAACAAACATGATATGACGATGCATTTGGAAAATAAATGGTGCTGATAACACTAGAAGTAGGGATACGGTTAATGATATATGGGAATCAAAATCATGTTTTTTTAGAAAGTGATAAAATAGTATTGCTGATGTCATTATTACAAGGATATCTATAATGGTCATATAGGTAGTCATACTAATAAATGGTAAGAGGTATGATGGTAAGATTAAGGGACTTAGGAATCCATAGTAAGAGAAGTTATAGATATTTTCTCCAGCACCATAATTTAGAGCAAGATTAGGGATAAGTGAACCAGTTTTATAGAATGTTTGTCTAAAATACTCAGGTATAATAGTATGTTGATTAATCCAGTCAGTGTTTGAACCAAACATGTTAGTGAAGTGTGTGGATATTAATACTATTAAGAGGGTGGTGATTACAAGTATTAGTTCTTCTTTATGTTTTTTTAAGAATGATAGCATAATTTACTCCAAATTAGTTTCTTTAATGATATATATTGGTCTTTTTTTAGTTTCAAGGTAAGTTTTTGAAAGGTACTCTCCAATGATACCAAGACAGAATAATTGGATACCGCTTACAAAAAAGATGATACAAACAAGGCTTGGCCATCCTGATGTTGGATCGCCAAAGGCAATGGTTTTAATAATTATTACTAATATCATAATGAATGATACTAGGCAGAAGATAAAACCAACGATAGAAGCAATGGCTAATGGAGCAGTTGAGAAGGCTACAATACCTTCGATGGCATATAAGAATAGTTTCCAGAATGACCATTTAGTTTCTCCAGCAACACGTTCTACGTTTTCAAATTCTAACCATTTAGTGTTATAACCAACAAATTCAAATAAACCTTTTGAATAACGATTGTATTCTTTTAGTTCGAGGATAGAGTTTACTACTTGTCTTTTCATTAGACGATAATCTCGTGCACCATCAACCATTTCTATTTTAGACATTTTATTAATAATTTTATAGAATTTTCTTGCAAAGAAACTTCTAATTGGTGGTTCTCCTTTACGGGTGACTCTTCTTGTACCAACACTATCATAATCACTATTTTCATCTTCTAGAATACTAACCATTTGTGGTAATAGGGCTGGTGGGTCTTGAAGATCAGCATCCATTATAGCAACATAATCACCAGTAGATAATTCTAGTCCAGCATACATAGCGGCTTCTTTACCAAAGTTTCTTGAAAAATGAATGAATTTAACACGTTTGTCTTTTTTAGCATATTCTTTGACAATTTCGATTGTTTTGTCTTTTGAACCATCATTTACAAAGATGAATTCAAAATCATAATTCAAATCTTTAGCAACTTTTGTTATTTCCTCATAAAAATAGGGAATAGCTTGTTCCTCGTTGTAGCATGGAACAATAATACTTATTTTTTTCATATTTTTTTACTCACTTTCTTTATATATTTAATATGATATATATCATATATATTTAATTTTATTTATGATGCTTAAAGTAATTATATTTTAAAGTTAAGTCATTCTTTTTGGTTATATAACTAATATAGTAGTTTTTTTCTTCAAGGCTAGATTCACTAATATATTTGTTATTTATTACTTCGCCATTTTCTACATAAACGTTACCATCAAACCAAGAATAATCACTAAAGAAGACTATTCCTTCATAGTTTTGGCTAAGGGCATCAGTACCAATATAATTATTTGAACTATACTCAATACCAAACAAATTTAGGGTAGTTGGTAGGATGTTTAATTGTGAAGTAACTTTATTTACTTTAGTTTGTTTCATATCTTTACTCCAGATAAAGAATGGAGTTTTATTAATAAGATTATTAGATGTTTCTTTATAGGTGTCTAAAATAGTTTTATCTTCAATAGTATATAGATAATGATCAGTAAATGCAACGATAACGGTATTATCTAGTAAGTTATTTTCTTCTAGTTTTTGTAGAAGTAATTTCATCATATAGTCAGTTTCTTTTGCTTGGCGACGAATACAATCTAGTTCAGACATTTCTTCGAATGGATAATCATTATCAGGATTTTCTAATAAGAGATTATTTATATCTTCTTCATAGAGCATTTTACAAACTCCTTTGGTATTGGTGAATGGTAAGTGTCCAGAATAAGTAATAATATAATCGACAAATTTTTCATTTTGTTTTTTATTAAATAGTAATTCGTTAAATTTTTCATTTAGGATGAGATTACGATCTAGACGATATGTTTCATCTTTAAAGTCATTAATATCAATAAGTCCATAATAGTTATCATATCCCCAGTTTTGATAGTTAGTAGTTCTTGAATAGTATTCTCCAGTATTCATATGGAAGGCATTTATGGTGTATCCAATATTTTTAAATAGATTAGCCATTGAATATGGGAAACTATTTTTATTAAATGTATAAGCGTTTTGAGTATATGATAGTGGAGTAATAAAGCCAGTATTTACTGCAAACTCTGAATTGAAAGTAGAACCTCCACCATTATAGTAAGAATAATGATTATTAAATACGATAGAATTATTTAACATGGAGTAGATAGTTGGAGTATTTTCTTCAGTTAATAGCCAGTCATCTAATCCTTCAAATTGAATAAATATTAAATTTTTATCTTTGAATAAGCCAGTATATTTATTAGAGTTATCAGTATTTTTGATATAAGAATCATCTAGGAAGGTAATATCTTCACTATTTTCTTGTTCTTCGGTTTTTAGAAAAGTTATATAGAAGTTTCTTATAGTGTATTCGTATAGACCACTTATTTTCATGGATTTATTATTATCATTAAATGAGTTATAAATATTACGAGGATTACGCCATGATGACCAAGTTAATTCTTTATATGCTTTACCTAAAGTTAATGGGGTTAAAAGATGCATAACTAAAAATACTAAGAAGGTAATAGATAATACAGGGTAATTATTTTTAGTTTTATATGGAATATATTTTAAGACATATAAAGTTAAGACAATAATTAATATACAAGAAATATATACGAGTAAATTAGTGTTTATTAGGGTATCCATAATATAAGGAGAACCTTCTGATGCTGACTCTAGAAGACTAAAATCAAAGAAAGTTTTAGTCATAGAGTAATATACATTATTAGTTAAAAAGACAATTAAAAATATTAAATTAATTACTAGATAAATAATTTTACCGATTCTTTTTTTGACTTCCTGTCAAAACGTACAGTATCATCATAAGCAGCAACAGCAGTTGGAAGAACTTGAAGCACAGCTTATGAATGGTTCTCTGACACAGTCTTCTACATTTCCGTTTCAGTTTGATCTGACCTTGTCAAAAGACGATAACGATATCCAGTATCAACTGACTTTTCAGGATTTTGAAACAGCAATGTATGATGTAAAAATCGTT
>ERZ824575.767-NODE-767-length-37228-cov-5.006591_pt1 | contig 37228 bp, 8 predicted proteins | sample MGYA00519470_ERZ824575 | MGnify/ENA primary metagenome ERZ824575 (study PRJEB31778, sample SAMEA3449170) | human gut metagenome | biome: human gut; feature: human-associated habitat; material: faeces | place: United Kingdom | collected 2010/2012 ...
TTGTATTAGATTTTCTTTTTGAATGAAATGAAAAGACATTAAATAAAATTTAAGTGTTATAGTGGGAACTAATGCTTGGACATCATAATCATTTCTTAATGAACTGTAACAGGAATAAAAACTCAACTATTGATTTTCTTGACAAATATGCTATTTGCTAGTAAAATATAATAGAATAAGTATAAGGAGAAATTTATGCAAAATAATAATAGAAAAGTATTTGAAACATTCATATCTAGAACTAAAATTTATTTAGCAATTATTTTAGTTTTATTAATTATTATGTGTGTTGAAAACAATAAATTAATAATACCTAGTATTATAGTATATTTAGCAATAGTTGGATATACTTATTATGCAAATCGAAAGAGAAAAAGTGAAATATCAGAGACATTGCAAGATCTAACTTTAACAGTAGATTCAGCAGCTAAGACAAGCTTAATTAATTCGCCTTTCCCTCTTATTATAATGGAGACTGATGGAAACATAATATGGAAAAGTTCAAAATTTAATTCAGAATTTATGGATGTTGATATTAATTCATATATGAATGATTTAAGCATAGAACTAAGAAGCGATATAGAGAGCAGAGAAGATAAGAAAAATAGAGATATTGTAAGACAAATTACTATAGGAAATAGAATCTATAAAATAATAGGAAGATATGTAGATTTTAAAAACAAAGACAGAGATAAAAAAGGCAAAAAGGAATATATGATAATTTTACATTTTATAGATGATACTGAAAATGTAAAACTTCAAAAAGAATATAAAGATTCAAAGTCTTGTGTTGGAATTATCATGGTAGATAATTATGAGGAGACAATAAGAGGCTTAGATGCAAGTGAAAAACCAATTGTAACAGCAGAAATTGATAAAAAGATGTATGACTGGGCAAGTTTAACAAATGGAGTGCTAATTAAATCAGACAGAGATAGATATGTTTACTTATTTGAACAAAGATATTTAGAAACTTTAAAAGAAGATAAATTTAGTATATTAGACAAAATAAAGGAAATTGATACAAAAGAAAAGGTACAATTTACTTTAAGTATAGCAGTATCAAACGAAGGTTTAACAGATAAACAAAAATATGAATCAGCACAAGGTGCTATGGATGTAGTATTAGGACGTGGTGGAGATCAAGCAGTTATAAGAGAAAATGAAATATATAAATTTTTTGGAGGAAGAGCTGAAGAAGTAGAAAAAAGAACAAAGGTAAAAGCTAGAGTGGTAGCACATGCTCTAGAAAATCTAATAAAAGAATCAAAAAAAGTTATGATTATGGGTCATAATAATCCAGATATGGATAGTATAGGTTCTTGTATGGGAATTTATCGTTTAGCAAAAACTTTAGATACTAATGCATATATTGTAAGCAGTGAAGATGTTCCAGCATTGAAAGCCTTTAATAGAGAATTAGATAAAGATTCAGAATATGAAGATGTTATTATAAATAAAGAAGTAGCAATGGAGAACGTAGATGAAGATACTTTGTTAGTAGTTGTAGATACTCATAAGGTTAATTATGTAGATGCACCAGAATTATTAAAAGAAGTCAAAAAAATTGTGATTGTTGACCATCATAGGAGAAGTGCAGATTATATTGAAAATGCTACTCTTATGTTCCAAGAAGTTTATGCTTCTTCTGCTGCAGAATTAGTAACAGAGCTATTACAATATGCAGAAACTAAAATCAATTTGAAAACAATTGAAGCAGAGAGTTTATATGCAGGAATAATGATGGATACAAAAAACTTTACTTTTAAAACAGGTGTTAGAACATTTGAAGCAGCGGCATATCTTCGTAGATGTGGAGTAGATATTATTAGAGTAAAGAAATGGTTCCAAAGCGACTTAAAAAGTTTTAATACAATAGCTGATATTGTGAAAAGAGCGGATATTGTAAATACTACGATAGCAATATCAATTTATGATAAAACATCAAAAGAAGCTAGTTTAATTTGTGCAAAAGCGGCTGATGAATTATTAACGATTAGTGATATAACTGCATCTTTTGTTCTAGGAAATACAGGAGAGAAAATTTGCATTAGTGGACGTTCTATAGGTGATATAAATGTACAAGTAATACTAGAAAAATTAGGTGGTGGAGGTCATATCACTTTAGCTGGTGCTCAAGTAGAAGGAATGACGATAGAAGAAACAAAACAAGAATTAATAAACCGAATCAATGAATATTTTTCAGAAATAGAAAATTAACAAAAGATAGGAGCTATTTTTAATGAATATAATAAAAAAATTCAGAAAAAGCGAAAAAGGGTCTATTACAGTAATGGTATTGTCAGCTATGTTGTTTTTAATAGGGACTATAACAGTTTCTTATTTTGCAATGTCTAATAAATCTATTGACCAAGATAAGAAGGTATCACAAATAGCTAAACAATATAAAGCTAGTGACGAAGATATGGAGAACGAGTACCAAAAAGCTGTGAATAATTTAAAAGTTGAAGATTATGTGAAAGTAGGAGACTATGTGGATTATAATCCAACAATAGCGAGCAAAGATGGAACAAAAGTAGAAGAAAGTAAGTTGAGTTATACATCACCTATTGGAACTGCGTCAGAGCACGGAAATGGAAAGACTGAACAAACCTTTAAAGCAACGGCGGACACAAAATGGAGGGTTTTAAGTATAAAAAATGGTACAGTAGAATTGATATCAGAAAATGTTATAAAAACATTTGATACAAATTCGGAGTTCGTTTTAAGAGGCGCTAGAGGATATTTATATGCAGAGCAAGAGTTAAATGAGGCATGTAAAATATTTGGGTATGGATATGGTGCTGATACAACAAAAGGAGGAAATTATACAGTAGGAGGTCCATTAGATACATTAGTTACAGGTAAAATAGAAGGAACAGGGGCAAGAAGTATAACAGTAGAAGATATTAATAAAATAGCTGGTGTATATGAAGAAAATGGTCAGATGAAATATAGTGATGGGACTATAATAAATAGTAATTATGGAGATACTACGAAACCAACAGAAAATATTAAATTCCCAACTATAGATATTAACAAAGGAGATAATATAACAGGAATATCAAAATTGGCACAATTAAAAAATGTAAAAAATACAGAGTATTCATATAAAAAAGATAAAATCGCAAACCAGGATATATCGGAAATCTTATTTGGAAATAATTATTGGCTTGCTTCTCGCAGTATAAATACGGAAAGTACGTATGATTTTTGTGTTAGCTGTGTGTATGGTCAAAATGTTTACATAGGAAATGCTGGAGTATGTTATGATTTGAATGGTAATTTTATAGAAAGAGATTTATCAAGAACAATAAGACCAATAGTAACTTTGAAAAAGAATGTTATAGATTTGTCTAATATTGATAGTAATCCTGAAGGAATAAATGTATGGCATTTGAAATAATTGTTGTAACATAATAAAAGTACAGAGAAACTTCTGTACTTTTTGATTTTTTCCTTGAAAAAACGTTATATATGTTGTAAAATAAGAAACGATAGAAAGGCGTGATAATATGAAGGTAATATTAAAAGCAGATATTAAAGGGGTAGGAAAAAAAGATGAAGTTATTAATGCATCAGATGGATATGCAAGAAATTTTTTATTTCCTAAAAATTTAGCAGTAGAAGCAAATGCTGAGAATATGAGTAAATTAAAGGCGAAAAAAGATTCTAATGCATATAAGAAGTCACAAGAAAAAGAAGAAGCAAAAAAAATAGCAGAAAAACTTTCTAAAATATTATTAAAAATTCCAGTAAAAGCTGGAGAAAATGGAAAAATATTTGGTGGAGTTTCAGCAAAAGAAGTTTCAGATTTATTGAAAGAAGAATATAAAATAGAAGTAGATAAAAAGAAAATAGAACTAAAAGAGACAATAAAAACATTAGGTGTTAGAACACTAACAATAAAGTTATACGAAGGAGTAATAGGAAATTTAAAAATTGATGTAATAAGTAAATAGATTCAAAATTAAGATATTTTGAGTTTGAAAAACAATGTTCAGAATATTTGGGGGAATTAAAATGGAATTAGGAAAAGTACCACCACATGATTTGGAAGCAGAACAAGCAATTATTGGTAGTATGCTTACTGATAGAGATGCTGTCATATCTGCAATAGAGATACTAAAAGAAGAGGATTTTTACAGAGAAGATAATAAAGCAATTTATACAGCAATTTTAAATTTATATAATCGTGCAGAGCCAATTGATATTATTACAGTAAAATCAGAGCTTGAATCAATGGGAAAATTTGAACAAGTAGGTGGATTAGAATATTTAGCAGAATTACCAGAAAAGGTTCCAACAACTGCTAACGCAATGAAATATATCAAGATAGTAGAAGAAAAATCAACTTTAAGAAGATTAATAAAAACAGCGAATGAAATAATAGAATTAGGGTATAGTCCAACAGAAGATGTTGAAGATATTATGGAAGGTGCAGAAAAGAAAATCTTTAATATAATGCAAGAAAAAAATCAAAAAGGATATGCACCAATAAAAGATGTTTTGGTAGAAAGTTTTACAAAATTAGAGGAATTATATAATAGAAAACAACATATTACAGGTGTTCCATCTGGATTCACAGAGTTAGACTATAGAACAGCAGGATTTCATGGATCGGAATTAATTTTAATTGCTGCAAGACCAGCTATGGGAAAAACAGCTTTTGCATTAAATATTGCAACAAATGCTGCAGTGAAAGCAAATGTCCCAGTAGCAGTATTTAGTCTGGAAATGTCAAAAGAACAATTAGTAAACAGAATATTGTGTAGTGAATCTATGGTAGACAGTAACAAAGTAAGAACTGGAAAATTAGAAGAAGATGACTGGACAAAACTTGCTGGAGCAATAGGACCTTTGTCAGAGGCTGAAATTTTTATTGATGATACTCCAGGTATTAATATTACGGAAATTAGGGCGAAATGTAGAAAGTTAAAGTTAGAAAAAAATATTGGAATGGTAGTTATTGATTATTTACAATTGATTCAAGGTTCTAATAAAAGAGGGGGAAGTCGTGAACAGGAAATCTCTGAAATTAGTCGTTCATTAAAGATATTAGCAAAAGAGCTAGATGTTCCAGTAATTGCATTATCACAATTATCAAGAGCTGCTGAACAACGTCCTGATCATAGACCAATGCTTTCAGATTTAAGGGAATCTGGAGCTATAGAACAAGATGCCGATATCGTTATGTTTTTATATAGAGATGATTATTATAATCAAGATAGTGATAAAAAGGATATTGCAGAAATTATTATTGCAAAACATAGAGGTGGTTCGACAGGAACTGTTGAATTGTTATGGCTTGGAAGTTATACTAAGTTTGTCAATTTGGAGAGAAGATTTGATGACTAATAATAAGAAAGAAGATTTAAAAGCAACAGTAAATATAGACTGTTGTTTTTTGTGTGTCAAATTTGAGTTCTAGTATTTTTAAATTGATTGCTATAAAATTATTGAAAAAAATTCAAATGTGATATAAAATAAAAAGGCAAACTGGAAAGAGCTAAGATACAGAGGAGAAGAAATATAAATGCATATATTATTCATCAAAATTGAATAAAAAAGAGAAAAATAGGTAAAATAAAAAAAAGGAGAAACTAAAGATGGATGAAAAAAAAGAAGAAAAAATTGTAATAGAAAGTCAGAAAGAAGAAATAAAAACAGATACGGAGAAAACAGAAAGAAGCAGAAACAGAATAACTAAAATTAAACAAATAAAGGTAAAAAAAGGAATTAGAAATGCAGTAATAGTAGTTATAGCTATAATAGCAATATTTATAGCAATGTTAATACTAGACAAAAGTCAACATACATTTAATGGACAGGTATTAAAGTTGGTAGGAATAACAGAGAAGAAACAAGAAGACGAAGAAGATAAAAAAGAAAGAGCAAAAGCAGTAAAAGTAGCACAAGAGAAGTTTAAAGAACTAGGAGAAAAAACAAAAAAAGAAAATCTAGAGGTATTAAAGATAAAAAGAAAAGGAGAATACTATTATTATATATCGGCAAAAGAGAATACTGTAGAAGTAAGAATAAAAGATAATAAAATAACAAGGGTAAACAGTATACCAATAGAAGAATAAAAAGCAAAGGAGCTAAAGTGGAAAACAATCCATATTAGCTTTTTTTTTGGCTTTAAAAACATATATTTTTACAAATAGTAATTCAGCTAAATCTTATTATGTGAAAGTAGGAAAAGCTAAGATCCCTAAGGAAAATAGTAAAAGATAAAATAAATGTAACAAAGATGTAAAAGAAATGACAAAAAGGTAGTTAAGAAAGAAGAGCCGTAAAAGTAGAATCGTAAAATGCATATAGACATAAATTGACTCTAAACGACAAATAAGATAAATTAGAATTATAAGAAAATAAGATAGGGTAAAAAGTAATAAAACAAAGAAAAAATACAAAGAAAGCCGATTTTATATAAAAGAAGTCAGGAAAAGGAGGAAATGCAATGCTACAAGAAGCCCTAAAAGAAGCATTAAAACATGTTTTAATAATAATAGCAATAGCAATGGTAACAATAGTGAGTATGCCAATAGAAAAAGCATATGCAAGTACTCTAGAACCAACAAGTGACCAAAAAATAGAATATAGAGCAATATCACAAGAAATAGTAAACGGGAAAAAACAACTAATAATAGAAGTAAGAATACGAAAATTAAACTTTAAGGGAATAGATTTAAGATTACAATATGATACTGCTTTATTAACACCTTCGGATATAGAAACAAATACAGCAATAGACGTAAATGATGCAGATGACATACCAAGTAATTTCACATATGTAAATGGATTTGAAAAATATATGGATATGTTAGAAGTAGAGGGAACACAAGGCGAATTAAGAATGGTGTATTCAATATTAGGAGAAGATGAAAGAACAGGAACAAATGAATATTATAAAGAAGAAACAGTAAATGAACCAATAGTAGAAGTAACAGACGAAGCTATAATAGGAAAAATAAGTTTTCAAATGGAAGATGAAACAGCAATAACTACAGATGATATTAAATTAAAAACAGGAAGCACATCACCAACAACAGGAATAAAAGTAGTAACAAGTGAAGCAAACATCTATCAAGCACAGTCATTATTTGAATTTACATTAGATTTGACATCAAAAAATGCAAACTTATCCAAAATAGAGATAAGTAATGGAAATGATGAAAATGAAGACTACAGAAAATATGATTTAAATCCAATATTTGAAAAAGAAACATTAGAATATGAAACAAAAATACTAGAATATGTAGATACAGTAGACTTAAATATACAAGCAGAAGATGCAAACTCAACAATAAAAATAAAATATCCCAAAAGAGATGATGATGGAAAAGCAGAAAGAGACAATAATGGAAACATAATATATGAAGAAAAACAAATAAGTCAAGAACTTCCAGAAAAAATAACACTGAACCAATTAGGAGAAGAAGACACAATAGTAGAAATTACGGTAACTGCAGAAGACGGAGTAACAGAGAAAATATATAAAATACATATAAAAAGGCCATATGGAAAAATAAAAGGAAAGGTACAGCTAGGAGATGGACTAAAAGAAAGTATGTATGGATCGTATGGGATAGAAATGAAGTTTATAGCAGACATAAGAATATATAAGCAAGGACAAGTAAATTGGGATGATATCATACCAGGAAATCTTTCGTTAGATGATGTAGATAATGAGCAAATAGAAAAAGAAACAGAATCTGATAATGATGGAAACTATGAAATATGTGTAATTCCAGGAGAATATGATTTTTATATAGAAAGAAAAGGATTTTTAGCAGACATAACAACCAAAATGACAATAAACGAAAATGATGAAATAGATTTAGGAACAAAGATTCTATATGAGGGAGATGCAGACAGAAGCGGAATAATAGATTTAAATGATACGATAGAAATAGTAAATAGTATGGGAGCAAATGTTGGAGATAGTACATATTTAGAACAATATGACTTTGGACAAAAAGACGTTGTATCATTAGATGATATGGTAAGTGTAGTAACAAACCTATATAAAACAATAACAATACAAGATTACACAGGATAATGAAAAAATGCTAATAACCCCAATTGCACAAAAACAAAAGTAAAAAATACAAAAGAAAAATAAAAAAATGTAAAGAAGGAGAAGAAGATATGAAAAAAGAGAAAAAGGTGGCACTTATAACATTATTGGTAATGATATTAAATATGTTTTCACCATACAGTATATTATTTAATAACATATCAAATGCAGCAACAGGAGTATTAGGAGATGACCCAATCATATTAAACAACTTAGGAGTAACAACAAAAGGATCAAACAAAATACTAACAGTAGAAATAGCTGCAGTAACAGAAGCTGTCTTAAATGGATTCGACTTCCAATTTAAAATAGATACAAGTAAAATAACACCATGTAACAAAAACACAGGAGCAGCAACAACATCACTAGGAATGATAATGTCTCAAAGCGATTACTTCTTAGGAACATTACAAGTGAAAAACTATGACAGAAATACAAATCAATTTCATTTCCTTGCAACAGAGCCATCAGGAGGAACAGATATAGCAGACAATGGATACATTCCAGGGCAAGTAGGAGATGATGCAATAGATGTAAATGGACAAGGATATTCGGTATACTATCCAATATTAAAGCTATCATTTAAATTAGATAGTTCAGTAGATGAAAATAGTTTACCATCAGACCTATTTACATTGGTACCATCAGGAGCAGGATTACCAACAGGATTAAAAGTAAATTACACAAATGAATCAGGAATAAGAATAAGTAAAGATTTGCCATTAGCGACGAAAGGATTTACAAACGCAGAAAAACAAATAGCATCAATATCAGTAAAAACAAATCCAACAACAACAGCATATGAACATGGAGATACAATAGATTTAACAGGAGGAGTAATCCAAGTAACATATGATGACAACTCAACAGAATATGTAGATATGATAGATCCATCAGTATCAATAGCAACAGGTTCACCAGCAGATGTGAATAATCCAATTGTAAAGTTAGATTATAAAGGACAAGAGACAAGTTTTAATATAACAGTAACAGACCCAATTCAATCATTATCAGTGGCGACACCAATGACACAGGGAGAATATGATCATGGAGATACATTAAATTTTGCAGGATTAACATTATCAGCTGTAACAAAAAGTGGATCAACAACAACAATATCAAGTACAACACCAGGATTAACGATAAGTGAAACAACAGCAAATATAAATTCACCAAACTTTACAAAGACATCAGGAAGTAGTGATGTAGAAGTAAGAGGAACACAGGTAATAAAATTCACATATGATGGAAAAACAGCACAACAAACAATAATAGTAAATGACAAAATAGCTAGTATAAATGTGGTGACACAGCCAAACAAAACAGTATTCAAATATGGAGAAACATTAGACATAACAGGAGCAACAGTAAAGGTAACATTGGAAAGTGGAGATACAACTAATATAAACTTACCAGATGGAAGTGCAACAGTATCAGCATTTGATAATACACAAACAGGAAGTAAACAAAACTTAACAGTAACAATAAACAACAAAACAGCACCAGAAACAATAGATGTAGAAGCATATAACTATGTTAAAGAAACAACTCTAACAGAACCAACAAAAGTAGACTACAAATATAATGAAGACCTAGATGTAACTGGAGGAAGAATAAAAGTAAACTGGGCAAATGGAACAGTATCAAATGTAAATCTAACAACAAGCATGGTAACAGGATATAACAAAACACAGTTAGGGGTACAAACATTAACAATATCATATACATTTACATATACATTGTCAGATGGGGCACAAATACAAGATCCAATAACAATGACATATGAAGTAGAAGTTACGAACCCAGCAAAAACAATAACAATTACACCACCAACAAAAACAGAATATGAACATGGAGATTCGTTAGATTTTACAGGTGGAGAGATAGAAGTAGCATATGAAGATGGAACAACACAAACAAAACAAATAACAGCTGATATGGTAAAAGAAAGTAGCGGAAGTTTAGTAAATATGGCTCCAACAGCATCTGATTACGTAAATAATGAAGTATCAAAAACATTAGTAATCAAATATAAAGAAGACAGTGTAACAGGAACAGTAAATTATCCAATCAAAATAAAAAATGTTGTAAACAAAATAGAGATGTCAACAAATCCAACGAATACAACATATAACATAGGAGATACATCATACAAGTTAGCAGGAGGGGCAATCAAAGTAACAAGAAAAGCAGGAAACACAGAAATAGTAGCACTAAAAGATAATGGAGTAACTCTAACAAATTTAAGTACATTAACAACAAGCCAAGGAACAAAAGAAGTAACAGTTACTTATGAAGAAAAAACAACAACATTTAATATAACAGTACAAAATGGAGTAAGAAGTATAAATATAACAACTCCAACAAAAACAACGTATAATCATGGAGAGACATTAGACGTTACAGGAGGAAAAATAGAAGTAACGTATGTAGATGGAACGACACAAGACAAAGAATTAGATGTAAGCATGATAACAGAAAGTGATGGAAGTCCTGTAAACATGGCACCATCAACATATGGAGACACAAACAAAGAAAGTAAAACATTATTAATAAAATATCAAGAAGACGGAATACAACAACAAGAAAATTACACAATTGATATAATAAATGATGTAAAGCAAATTGCTATTCAAGGAACAGCACAATCTCAATACAATATAAATGATCAATTACAACCCGGATTATCAATATTAGTAACAAGAGCATCTGGAGTACCAGAAGCAATAACAGTAACAAATAGTATGTTAACAAACTTCAGTACAGCAACAGAGGGAACAAGAACAGCAACAATAACATACACAGAAAACGGAATAACAAAAACAACAACATTTGTATATACAGTAAAAGATACTGTAACAAGTATAAGTGTAAAAAATGGACCAACAAATGCTACAAAGTACGGAGAAGATATTGACCTAACAGGAGTAACAATAGATGTAGTAAAAGGAAGTGGAACAACAACAATACCAGTTACAAAAGACATGATAAAAACAGGAACATACGATCCAGATAAAACAGGAAATCAAGTAATAAAGATTGTATATGAAGGACAAGAAACAACATTAACAATAAATGTTAAAGACTATGTAACTGGAATAACAATAAACCCAGTAAGTGTAACAGGAAAATACAATGATACATTAAGTTCATTGATACAAGCAAATAATATTCAATATACTGTAACATATGCCAAAGCTGGAGCACAAACTCCAGAAGTTCTAGCAGAAAGCATGGTATCAGGATATTCAGCAATAAGCACACAAGATCAAAACTTAACAGTAACATACACAGATACAGACGCAGATAGTTACACAAATGGAAAAAACTTCACAACAAACTTAAAAGTAACATTAAGTAAAGAAGTAAGTTCAATAACAATAACAGCACCAAGTAAAACAACATATGAACATGGAGAAACAATAGCAACAGATGGAATAATAACAGTAGTGTTCACAGATGGAACACAAGAAACAAGAACAATGGATGCAGCTATGATAACAGAAAGTGATGGAAGCCCATTAAACATGAGTCCAGCAGCATCAGAATATACAAATAACAAATTGTCAAAAACACTAAAAATAACATATACAGAAGATGGAAAAACAGAAACAATAAATTATCTAATAGAAATAGTAAACAAAGTACAGTCAATAACAATTAAAGGAACACCAAAAACAAGTTACAATGTAAATGAAGCATTGGATAATAACATAATAATAACAATACATAGACAAACAGGAGAAGATGAAGATGTAACTGTAACATCAAGTATGATACCAAGCTTTGATACAACAACAGAAACTTCAGGAACCCCAAGAAGTTCAGATATAGAATATACGGAAAATGGAATAACACTAAGAGTACCATACACATATACAGTAATAGACGAAGTATCAAACATAAATGTAAATACACAACCAACAAATGCTACAAAGTACGGAGAAGATGTTGATTTAACAGGAGTAACAATAGATGTAGTAAAAGGAAGTGGAACAACAACAATACCAGTAACAAATGATATGATAAAGCCAGGAACATACGATCCAGATAAAACAGGAAATCAAGTAATAAAGATTGTATATGGAGGACAAGAAACAACATTAACGATAAATGTTAAAGACTATGTAACTGGAATAGCAGTAAATCCAGTAAGTGTAACAGGAAAATATAATGATACATTAAGTTCGTTGATACAAAACAATAATATCCAATATACTGTAACATATGCCAAAGCTGGAGCGCAAACCCCAGAAGTTCTAGTAGAAAACATGGTATCAGGATATACAGCAACAAGTACTCAAGATCAAGACTTAACAGTAACATATACAGATACAGACACAGATAGTTACACAAATGGACAAAACTTTACAACTAATTTAAAAGTAACATTAGATGATACGATAACAGGAATGACATTAGAACAAACAGGTACAGTAAAAACAGACTATAAATATGACGAGGAATTTGATGTATCAAATTTAGTAATAGTAGTACACAAATTAAGTGGAGATCAAACAGTACCAGTAATGAAAGATATGATAAAAAATTATAATAAACAACAATTAGGAAACCAAACAGTATCAGTAGAATATAATGGAACAACAGTTGGAACAATTAATGTAACTGTGAAAGATTATATAGCAAGTGTTGTAATAACAGTACCAAGTAAAATAACATATAAGTATAATGAAGAATTAGACTTATCAGATGCAAAAATAACAATAACAATGGCATCAAAACCAAATGAACCAACTACAATAGCTGTAACTCCAAGTATGATAAGCGGATATAACAAGACACAAGTTGGAGCACAAACAGTAACAATAACATACACAGATAACGAAAATAACGTACATACACAAACATTTGGAGTAAGAGTAGAAGATTCAATAAAAACAATAACATTAGAAAACAATAACTTTAAAACAAATTACAAATATGGAGAAAACCTAGACTTGAGTGGATTAACACTAAAAGTAACAAAAGAAAGTGGAGAAATATCAACAGTTGCAGTAACAACAGGAATGATAAGTGGATATAATCCAAACAAATTAGGAAGTCAAACATTAACAATAAATTACGAAGGAAAACAATTCACAATAGTTGTAAATGTAGTAGATTATGTAACAGACATAATACTAACACCACCAACTAAAGATGAATATAAAATAGGAGAGTCATTAAGTTTAGTAGGCGGAAGCATTACAGAAAAAATGGCAAGTGGAGCAAATGGAAGCACAATATCATTAACAAATAGTATGGTAAGTGGATTTGATAGTACAACTCCAGGCACAAAAAATCTAACTGTAACATATGTTAAGGATGGAAAAACATACACAAAAACATTCCAAGTAGCAGTAATAAATACAATAAACCATATTGAAGTAATAGCACCTACAAAAACAGACTACAAATATGGAGAAAACTTAAATTTGTCAGGTGGATCAGTAAAAATCTATATGGAAGATGGAACAATAAAGACAGTTCCATTAACAAGTCAAATGGTAACAGGATATAGTAAAACAACACCTGGACAACAAATGTTAAAAGTAACATACACAAGTGATGACAACAAAAAATACGAAGGATATTTCAAAGTAACAGTAGGAGAAGACTACATAAAAGACACAAAATTTGTAGCACCTACAAAGAAAGAATACAGAATAGGTGACACAATAGACTTAACAGGAGGATCAATAACAGAAGTATACGCTAGTGAAAAACTAGGAAACAAATATGATTTGACAAATAGTATGATAAGTGGATTTGATAGTACAACCCCAGGTACAAAACAAATCACAGTAACATTCAATAATAAGACATATCAATATAGTGTAACAGTAAAAGACAGAACATTAGGAATATCAATCAAGACATTACCTAATAAACTAGAATACAAAAAAGGTGAAAATTTAGACTTAACAGGAGCAACATTAAATGTTGTAAAAGAAAGTGGAACACAAGTAATCAAAATAACAGCAGATATGGTATCAGGATATGACAAAAATAAAGCAGGAATACAAGTAATAAAAGTAACATATGAAGGATTTACAACACAATTTAGTATATTAGTAAAAGAAGAAGTTCCAGCAACAAATCCTGACGAACCAAACACACCAGATGACAACAAACCTAATACATCAGATAAAAATAATAGTACTTCAAATACTACCCCAAGTGTACCAAGTATTATAACAAAAGTTGAAGAATCAACAGAGCCAGAAGAAAATGCCAATGAAGAAACAAAATTAGAAGAAGATAATAAGAACACACAAGAAGACAACAAAGAATCATTGGTATCAGGAACAAATGACAATCAAAATAATAATACACCAAAAGATAAAGGAACACAAAGAGTTCAAGAAGTGTTAAATATATTAGGATCATTATTAGTATTAATAGCTTTAGCATTTATAATAATTGTATTAGCTAAACGCAGAAAAAATGTAAAGATTTACATTGAAGAAGGAGACGAAAAAGTCTTAGTAGGAAAAGAAAGATTAACAAAAGACAATAGAGAATTAGACTTGAATAAATATTATAACAAATATAAAGAAGATGAATACAAAATAGTATTGTCAAAATCAATCAGCAAAAAATTAGATAAGAAAACTGTAAGTCTTACAGTACATGACAAAAAAGAAAGTTTCGTAGTAAATTACGATTCAAAAGAATACATCTATAAAACTTAGGCAAGAAGACTAAACAAGGTTTCCCCAGCCAAGTTTAGAGAAACATGGAAGGTTTACTATTACAGGATATATATATGTAACCGGTTGTATCCTGTAAAGTAAACAAGTACATACTATATAGCTATATAAAAAGGTATAACAGAATCAATACCATATAATTTTAAATTGTGCGCAAAAAAAAATTGATAAAATGACAAAAAAAGACTTGGAAAAAACAAAATTTTTAAAAAATGACGTTTTCAAGTCTATTTGTCGTACTTATCTCATATATTTTTTAAAATGAGTTTTACCAAATAGTCCTTGTATTTAAATGCAGAATTGAAAAAAACTAAAGTAGTATAAAATGTCGAAATATGACAATCCCTAGCAAAAGAAATCAAAAAAAGAAGAACTGTAATATAAAAATAAAACAAATGTAAAAAAGGAGGTTTGTTTTTCAAACCCCCTTTTTCCGTAGTTCTTATATAAATAATATATATGTAATATATAAAAAGATAGGTTGAAATAAAAATAAAATAAATAATATAATTAATATATAATATTACTTTAGGAAAAAAGGAAAATGCTAGCTCGAAAAAAATAAAGAACAACAACTTTAAGCCTAATGAAAGGAATGTACAGATATGGGAAAAACAAGAAAAAATAATGGAGAAAGAAAATTAATATTTGGAGCAGTAATATTGCTAATAATTTCAGCAATATTATTCGGTCTAGCAACAGATCAAGGAATGAATTTAATAAAAAATATACAAGATAGAGTTATGTTAAAAACAAGTATAACGATATCTAGTGCTAACAATGAAGCTTTAAAAAATAAAACAACAGAAGCAAAAATTGTAGCAGGTACAAATCATTTTATAGCATTAACACAAGATGGAAAAGTATATGGATGGGGAAGCAATGGAAGTGGAGAGCTAGGACAAAACAACACAAACATATACAAAAGACCAACATATCTAGGAATAGACGATGCAATAGACATAGCAGCAGGATATCAAAGTACAGTAGTGCTAAAAAAAGATGGAACTGTATGGATGGCAGGATTAAACAGTGATGGACAATTAGGAATAGAAAGTACAGAAAGTCAATCAACATTTGTACAAGTAAAAAATGAAGATGGAACAGGATATTTAACAAACATAAAATCAATATCAGCAGGACAATACACAATGTTTGCAATAACAAATGATGGAGAAGTATATGGATGGGGAGAAAATGGTTCAGGACAACTAGGAATATCAAATACTGAAGACCAAAAGTTACCAGTAAAAACAACATTAACAAACATAAAACAAATTTCAACAAGTTATTACCATACAATAGCACTAACAGAAGATGGAAAAGCATATGTAGCAGGAAGGAACAATGAAGGAGAACTTGGAATCGGACAAACAACAAGTTCAACTATAACAACATGGACAATAATGAAATCAACAAATGGAACATCAGAAATGACAGGAATAAAGCAAGTAGCAACAGGATATATGCATACAGTAGTATTAACAGACAATGGATATATGTATGCCACAGGAAATAATGGATATTATCAATTATCAGATGGTTCAAGTACACAAAGAAAAAATTTAGTATACATGAAAGATAGCTCAAACAACACTATGAAGGACGTAAAAGAAATATATGCAGCAGGTAACACATCAGTAGCAATAACAAATTCTAATGGAATATATGTAGTAGGAGAAAATTCATATGCACAATTACTACAAGGAAACACAAGCACAGTCACAAGATTCACAAAAGTAAAAAACAGTGAAAACATAGACAAAATAGCTATGACAACAACTACGGGAAGTCAAACAACAGCTTATGTAGATAACATAGGCAGAATATTCACAATAGGATATGCAGGATTGGGCCAATTAGGAGATGGTTCATTAACAAGCTCACCACAATACAAAGCATACAGTATAAGTGATTACAGATTTACAACAGAAGAAACAGCAGAAAATTTAAAAGCAGGAGAAACAAAATATATTGATCCAAAATTTGAATATGGAATAAATTTAATTAATAAAGAATTCACATTAGACTTAACATATGAGTCATTAGACACAGATGTAGTAACAGTAGAAGATAACAAAATAACAGCAGTAGGAATAGGAACAACATATGTAAAAATAATAGACAGTACAAACAAAATTTATGGAACTGTAAAAGTAAATGTAAATGCAGATGATGGAGTAACATATCCAAAAGTAGTAGGAGGATATAGCCATTTTGTAGGATTAAAGTCAGATGGAACAGTATGGACATGGGGATATAATGGAAATGGACAATTAGGAACAGGAGATCAAACAAATAGAACAGAACCAACAAAAACAAAAGTAGAAGATGCAGTAGATGTAACAGCAGGATATTATTTTACAGCAATATTAAAAAAAGATGGAACAGTATGGATTTCAGGAGACAATACATATGGACAACTAGGAGATGGAACAACAACAAATTCATCAGAATTTAAACAAGTACCAAATTTAACAGATGTAATACAAATATCAGCAGGCTCAAACACAATGCATGTATTGAAAAAAGATGGAACTGTATGGTCATGGGGAAGAAATGACTGTGGAGAATATGGAGATGGAACAACTGTAAGCAAAGAAGATTTAACACCATCTCAAATGATAAAAGTAACAAATGTAATGCAAATTGCAGCAGGAAATTTGCACACAGCAGTATTAACAGCAGAAGGAACAGTGTGGGCTGCAGGACGAAACTCAGACTCACAATTAGGATTTGTGTATAACAACAAAGAAAACACATCTACACCACGAGAAATGCAAGGATTATCAGAAGTAAAGGAAATAGCATGTGGAGAATATAATACATTAATGTTACAAAAGGATGGATATGCATATGGAGTAGGAGAAAACTCAGATGGACAATTAGGAACAGGAGGAGCGACAACAATAACATCTCCAACATATATGAAAAACAGTAAAACAGGATATTCATTATCAGGAATAAAACACATAGCAAGTGCAGGAAGACTATTAATGGTAACGACAGGAGAAAACGGAATATATGTAGCAGGAGCGGCAGACCATGCACAAAACTTTACAGAAAGTACAACAAAAAGAACAACACTATATCAAACACAAACAGACAAAAAAGTATTAGCAATGGCATGTACAAGAAACATATCATATCAAACAGGATTAATTATAGATGAAAAAGGAAGAACATGGACAGTAGGATATGATGGACAAGGTCAAGTTGGACAAGGAGCACCAGAACATACAACCAAACCAGTAAATATTACAAAAACAAAAATAAGCTTAGCAGAAAATGGAATGATAAGTTTAAACCAAAAAGGAGATAAATACCAATTAAAACACACAGAAATAGTAGGACTAAGTTTCTTAACCAATAAATTATTAGATGAAGACATAGTGTATAGCTCTATGGATAATGAAGTGGCAACAGTGGACGAAAATGGAGTAATAACAGCAGTAGGAGAAGGAACAACATATATAAAAGTAAAAGATCAAAACAATGAAGTAACAAATGCAATAAAAGTAAGTGTAACAATAAAAAATAATGAAACACAGCCAAAAGTTGTAGGAGGAGGATACTATTTTGCAGCATTAAAAGGAAATGGAACAGTATATACATGGGGATATAATGGCAGTGGCCAATTAGGATTAGGAGATACAAACAATAGAACAGAGCCAACACAAACTAACATGAAAGCTGTAATAGACATAGCAGCAGGAACCGATCATACATTAGTGTTAAAAGCAGATGGAACAGTATGGGCAACAGGACTAAACAACTATGGCCAATTAGGAAATGGAACAACAGAAAATACAAACACATTTCAACAAGTAAAATTAAATGAAAATGGAGATTACTTGGAGAACATAGTATCAATAGCAGCAGGGTATACTGCAAGTTATGCAGTAACAGCAGAAGGAGAAGTATATGGTTGGGGAAGAAATGATGATGGAGAATTAGGAATAGGAAGCAAAAGTAGTGAGATAAATGAACTATATCCAGTAAAAATGAAAAAAGTATCAAAGATAATTCAAATAGCAGCAGGAGCAAACCATGCAATAATGCTAGATGCAGATGGAAATGTATGGTCAACAGGATACAATAGTTCAGGACAATTAGGAATAGGAAATACAGATATACAAGTGCAACCAAAACAAATGACATCAGTAAGTGGAGTAAAAGAAATAGCAGCAGGAACAAATCATTCAATAATGCTAGCAGAAAATGGATATGTATATTCAGTAGGAAATGATTCAAACTCACAACTAGGAAACGGAAACTCAACAAATATATCAACACCAACATATGTAAGAAACACATCAGGAAATTTAGTATCAGATGCAAAACATGTAAAAGCAGGAGGAGACTCAACATACATATCAAGAAAAAAGGATACAGAAGGAAAATCACAAGGAATGTATGTAATAGGATACAATAATTATGGACAACTATTTACACAAAACACAACAACTCAACCATATGCAAAAGAAGTAGAAAAAAACCTAGACATATTAGAAATAGCACCAACACAATACAGTACAGCGTTAATAGTAGATGGAGAAGGAAATGTATATACAGTGGGATATGATGGACAAGGACAATTAGGAAACGGAATATACGAAAATACAAAAAACAAAATATGTATAAGCAATATACAAGTAAAAGTAACATCCCAAATAATAAACTATCAAAATGTGGGAGAAAATAGTGAAAAAATACTAGCAAAAACAACAATAGGATTTAATCTAATAAAAGAAAATATAGAAGGAAGTACATATGAATTTAAAACATTAGATTCAGAAGTAGCAACAGTAGATGACCAAGGAACAGTAACAGCAACAGGAATAGGAACTACAAACATAAAAGTACATGATACAACGACAGACTCATGGAATGCAGTAAAAGTAAATGTAAATGGTTCAGAAAACAAAGCACAACCAAAAGTAGTAGGAGGAAATTGCCATTATGCAGCATTAAAAGGAAATGGAACAGTATGGACATGGGGATATAATGGAAATGGCCAATTAGGACTAGGTGATACAAACGCAAGAACAGAGCCAACACAGGCAAAAGCAGAAAAAATCTTAGAAGATGGAACAAAAAAAGAAGAACTAATAACAGATGCAATAGACATAGCAGCATCATATAATCACACAATAATATTAAGAGCAGACGGAACAGTATGGAGTACAGGATACAATCAATATGGAGAATTAGGAACAGGAGACACAGAAGAAAGAAAAATATTCACACAAGTAAAAGGTCCAAATGGAGAAGGAATCCTAGAAAACATAGTACAAATAACAACAGGATATTATACAGGATATGCCTTAACAACAAATGGAGAAGTATATGGATGGGGAAGTAACAGATATGGAGAATTAGGACAAGGAAGCAAATCAGATGACCCTGTTTTATATCCAACAAAAATGAAAAAAGTATCAAACATAATTCAAATATCATCAGGAGCAGAATACATAGTAATGCTAGATGCAGAAGGAAAAGTATGGGGAACAGGATATAATGGAAATGGACAATTAGGAATAGGAAACACAACATTACAAACATTGCCACAACAAATGACATCAATAAGTGGAATAAAAGAAATATCAGCTAAAAGTAATAATACATATATGTTAACAGAAGGAGGATATGTAGAAGGAGTAGGATACAATTATTACAGTCAATTAGGAGATGGAAGCTCAACAGATAGAACAACAGCAGTATATACAAAAAACACATCAAACAAATATGTATCAGATGCAAAACATATTTCAGCAGGAGAAAACTCAGTATTTATATCAAGAAAGAAGGACTCAGAAGGAAATCCACAAGGAATGTATGTAATAGGAAGAAATGACTATGGACAACTATTCACAGGAAACACAACAAGAGCATATTATGCAACAGAAGTAGAAAAAGAAAAAGATATACTAACAATGGCATTAACAGAAGGACAAACAGGATTAATAGTAGACACAAAAGGAAATGTATATACAGTAGGATATAATGGACAAGGACAAATAGGAAATGGAACATATGAAAACACAACAGAAAAAGTATTTATAAGCCAAGTAAAATTAAACACAACACCAAAAGTAATAAACTACAAAAAAGCAGGAGACACAGGAGAAAAAATAGAATACACAGTAACAGCAGGATTCAATTTATTATATGAAGAAGTAGAAAAGGGAGAATGTGAATACAAAACACAAGATGACCAAATAGCAACAGTAGATGACCAAGGAATAGTAACAGCAACAGGAGTAGGAACAACATACATAAAAGTACATAACAAACAAAATGATTGCTATGCAGCGGTAAAAGTCCAAGTAAATGGGGAACAAGGACGAACAGCTGCCAAAATAATAGGAGGGGGAAATCATTTTGTAGCACTAAAAGCAAATGGAGAAGTATGGACATGGGGATATAATGGCTATGGTCAGCTAGGAATAGGAAATACAGAAACCAAAAATAGACCAACAAAAACAAACATCTATAACTCAAAAGACGAAACACAATCAACATATGCAATAGATGTAGCAGCAGGATATAGTCATACATTGGTATTAAAATCAGATGGAACAGTGTGGGCAGCAGGATATAATGAATATGGACAACTAGGAGATTCAAGCACAACAAATACAAGTGAATTTGTCCAAGTAACAGGAATACCAGAAAAAGTAATAGCAATAACAGCAGGAGGACATTCATCATATGCATTAACAGAAAGTGGAAAAGTATATGGATGGGGTTATAACTATGAAGGACAATTAGGAAGAGGAAGTACAAGTCAAAATAATCCAAATGCAACACCACAAAAAATGCAAAAAGTATCAAACATAATACAAATGTCAGCAGGAGATAACCATATAGTAATGTTAGATGCAGATGGAACAGTATGGAGCACAGGACATAACTATTATGGACAATTAGGAACAAATAACAAAACAAATTACAGCATACCACAACAAATGAGAACAGGAACAACAACAGTATTAAATAATATCAAAAAGGTATCAGCAGGAAGTCTACATACGCTAGCACTAGCAGAAAATGGAACAGTATATTCATTAGGATATAACTATTATGGACAATTAGGAACAAGAAATACAACAAACTACATGTTACCAGTAACAATGGTAGACTCAAAAGGAAACACTGTAACAGGAGTAAAAGATATAGAAGCAAATGGATACACAAGTATATTATCAATAAAACCAACAACAACAGGAACAGAAGGAAATCTAAGCCAAACAGCAGGAATATATGTTACAGGATACAACAACTATGGACAATTATTTAATCAAGACACAAAAACACTAACATCATTAACAAAAGTACAAGAAGACAAAAACATAATAACAATGGCAAGCACACAAAATATATCAAGCCAAACAGCAGCAATAGTAGATGATTCAGGTTTAGTATACACAGTAGGATATAATGGATATGGAGCAATGGGAAATAAAACAACAACAAGTACAACAGAACCAGCAAACATCTCAGAAGCAAGCCTAGAAGTAAACACAAGAAAAATAGTATTAAACTTAGAAACAAACAATCTAAGCAAACAAATAGAAGCAAAAACAGACTTAGGATTTAATCTATTAATAGACCAAGTAGAAAATGAAGAAATAACATACAAAACATTAGACGAAAACATTGCAACAGTAACAGATGCAGGACTAGTAACAGGACAAAAATATGGAACAACAAAAATAGAAGTATCAACAAATAAATTACCAAATAAAGTATTAATAGATGTACAAGTACTAAGAAAAAATGACAAAACAATAGCAAAAACAGTAAGTGGCACAGACTTTACACTAGCATTAAAAGCAGATGGAACAGTATGGACATGGGGATATAATGGCTATGGACAACTAGGATTAGGAGACAATTCAAACAGATATAGACCAACACAAATAAACATAGAAAATGTAGTAGATATAGCAGCAGGAAACAACCATGCTCTACTTGTAACAGCAGATGGAAAAGTATATTCATTTGGATCAAATAGTTATGGACAATTAGGAAGAACAGGAAATACATACACACCACAAGAAATACCAAACTTAGAAAACATAGAAAAAGTATCAGCAGGAAATTATCATTCTATGGCAATAGACAAAGAAGGAAATGTATATACATGGGGCTATAACCAAAACGGACAACTAGGAGATGGAACAAGAATAAGCAATAGTATACCAACAAAAATAAAATTAACAAACATAACAAAAATAGCAACAAAAAATAATACATCAGCAGCAATAGATGGAGATGGCAACTTATATACATGGGGATATAATAGCTATGGACAACAAGGAATTTCAATAGACAACATATATACACCAAGAAAAGTACCAACACTAGAACAAATAATAGATATAGCAGTAGAAAACAACACAATAATAGTATTAGACAAAAAAGGAGAGGTATTATCAAGTGGATATAACACATATGGAAACTTAGGAAACAATGCAACACAAACAAGAAAATCATTTGACAAAGTAATAGAAAAATACGAAACAATAACAACAGGAGAAGGGGAAGAAACCCAAACAACTACAACGCCAATTTATCTATCAGGAGTAAAATCAATACAAGCAGGAAATGAATTTGCAGTAGCAATAAAAGAAGATGGAACAGCTATTTCATGGGGGTATAATGGTTATTCACAATCTTCAAATGGAACAACTACAAGCAATTTATTGCCAGTAGACTTAAAATACGGAAAAGACAAAGAAAAGATAGACAAAATAATAAATGTATCAGCAGGAGAAGGAACAATAGTAGTAACAAGAGAAGACGGAAAAGTATGGACAATAGGAAAAAATTATTCAGGACAATTAGGAAACAGTTCAGCAGTAAATTCAAATGAATTTGTATGTATAAGCAAACCTGTATTACTATTTGAAGAAACACCAATAAGAATAAAAGGAATAGGACAAAACAAAAATGCAAAAGTAAATATGTCACAAGGATTTAACCTATTATATACAACAATAGAAGACACAGACTTAACATATCAAATAAAAAATGAAAAAATAGCAACAGTAGAAGAAACAACAGGAAAAATAACAGCAGTAAAAAAAGGAAAAACAGCAGTAACAGTAACAGACAAAAAATCAGGAGAAACAACATCAGCAGATGTATATGTATTAGGAGAAGAAGATGTAACATTCCCACAAATCGAAACCCAAAATTATTCAACAGTAACTCTAAAATCAAATGGGGAGATATGGAGTTATGGATATAATGGATATGGACAATTGGGAACAGGAGACACAACATACAAAGTATTACCAACATATACAGGAATAAATAATATTACACAAATATCACTAGGAGGAACACACACACTAGCACTAGACACAGAAGGACATGTATGGTCTTGGGGATATAATGGCTATGGAGAACTAGGAAATGGAACAACAACAAGCTCAACAGAAAAAGTACAAGTAAAATCACCAGACGGAGAAGGAGTACTAGAAAACATAGTAGCAATATCAGCAGGAAATTATCATTCAATAGCATTAGATAAAGACGGAAATGTATATACATGGGGATATAACGGATATGGCCAATTAGGCTTAGGAAACACAACAAATACAGTACTTCCAGTAAAAGTAGACGACTTAGAAGGAATAATAAAAATAGAAGCAGGAAACTATACATCATATGTAATAGACAACAATAATCATCTATGGTCAACAGGATACAATTATTATGGAGAATTAGGAAATGGATCAACATCAAACAGAAGTAAATTTACACAAATTCAAACATTAGAAAATGTATCAGACGTATCTGCAAGTGAAACAAATAGTACAATAGTATTATTATCAGATGGAACAGTATGGGGATTTGGAAACAATACAAATAACCAATTAACAACTGTAGGAGGAGCAACACCACAACAATTAAAAGGACCAGACGGAATGTTAAAAGATATAACATCAATATCAGTTGGATATTATACAGGATATGCAATAACATCAGAAGAAAAAGTATTAGCATGGGGATTAAACAACTACTCACAATTAGCATCAGGAACAACAGAAACAAAATCAACACCTGTATATATGAAAGAAAAAGACGGAAATGACTTTACAGATTCAATGATAGTATCAGGAGGAAGATACAGTGCAGAACTAGCAAAAAGTGATGGAACAGTATGGGGAGTAGGATATAATGGATATGGAAATATAGGAGATGGAACAACAAATTCTAAAAATCAGATAACATGTATATCAACACCACATATAAAATTAGAAGAAAGAGAAGTAACACTAAAACTATCAAATCCAAACTATCAAATAAATCCAAAAACTGTATATGGATTCAACATATTATTTGAAGAAACAGAAAATGAAGGATTTACATACAAAACATCAGACGAAACAATAGCAAAAATAGATGAAGCAACAGGAAAAGTTACAGCAACAGGATTAGGAAAAGCATATATAACAGTAACAGCAAAAGGAACAGAAGAAGAAACAAGAGTAGTAATAAACGTAATAGGAGAAAACAAAAAAGTAGAAGAAAAGGTTCAAGTAGGAAGTTCACATTCACTAGCACTAAAACAAGATGGAACAATCTGGAGTTGGGGAAACAACACAAGTGCAATAAATACAACAGAACCAATACAAATAGAAAAAGGAAAATACAAAGAAACAAAAGAAATAGAAACACCAGAAGGAACAACACAAACAACAACAACAGAAAAAGAAATAGACTTAAACAACATAAAAGACATAGCTGTAGGATATAATCATAACCTAGCATTAGACAGCGAAGGTCATGTATATTCATGGGGATACAATGGCTATGGACAATTAGGAGATGATTCAACATCAACAAAAGAAATACCAACAAGAATAGAAAGCTTAGAAGAAATTGAAAAAGTATATTGCTATAAAGATGTAAGTATGGCAATAAATAAACAAGGAGAAATTTATATATGGGGATATAAATATAATAAAACTCCAACAAAAATCAATTTCTATGGAAAAGCAATAAGTCTAAATGAAAAACTAATATTAGCAGAAGATGGAAGTGTATGGAACTTATCAGATAACCCATCAAAAATAGACGGATTAAAAAATATAGTAGAAGTAACATCAGGAGAAAACCACTATGCAGCATTAGATTCAAAAGGAAAAGTATGGGTATGGGGATATAACAGATATGGACAATTATCACAAGGAAACACAACAAATGTAGGAACACCAACAACAGTAAAAACACAAGATACAGAAGGAACATCATATCAAGACCTAGAAAATATTGTAGAAATACAAGCAGGAGAAAACACTTTACAAATGTTATCAAGTACAGGAGAAATCTATATTTCAGGATATAATGGCTATGGACAATTAGGAGAAGGAGAAAGCACAAGTAATATAACAATAGCAAAAAAAGCAAAAAATATGGACCAAGTAAAAAATATAGACACAAACACAAACCATAGTATAGCATCAGACAGAAGTGGATTTGTATATACAACAGGATACAACGGAAATGGACAATTAGGAATAGGTTCAAATGTATCAACAAATGAATATACAGTAATAGGAGACACATATGTACATGTAAGTGAAAACAGAATATCAATAGAAGAAGGAAAAGACAAACAAGTAACAGCAACACTAGACAATAAGTTCAACTTAATAAATGACCTAGTAGACCAAAACAACATCACCTACGAAACACTAAATAATGAAATAGCAATAGTAGACCAAGATGGAACAATCCATGCAAATAAAATGGGAACAGTAGAAATAATAGCAACACACACAATAACACATAAATCAACAACAATATTTGTACAGGTAGTACCAGTAGGAAAAGTAACAGTACCAAAATTAGAAATAGGAGCTACACATACAGCAGCATTAAAAACAGATGGAACTGTATGGACATGGGGAAGTAACTCATATGGACAATTAGGAACAGGAGACAATATAAATAAAGCAATGCCAGCAAAAGTAATGGATATAGAAAACGCAATAGATATATCAGTAGGAAGCTATAACACAGTAGTAGTAAAAGATGATGGAACAGTATGGAGCTTTGGATATAATGGATATGGTCAATTAGGAGATGGAACATCTTCAAGTAGAAATACACCAGTTCAAGTAATAAAACAAAACGGAAAACCACTAGAAAAAATAGTAAAAATATCAGCAGGAACAAACAAAACAATAGCATTAGATGAAAATGGAAATGTATGGGTTTGGGGAAATACATACAAATCAACAGCAACAAAATTAACAACAATAAATAATGCTATAGACATCTCACCAAGCTATGTGGTAACACAAACAGGAAAAGTGTATACATTAGAAGGAGAAAAACTAGAAATAGATAATATCCTAAGAGTATCAGAAGGTACAAATCATGCACTATTCCTAACAAAAGAAGGAACAGGATATAGCATAGGAGCAAATTCAAATGGTCAATTAGGAGATGGAACAACAGTAAGCAAAAACTCACCTACAGTGATAAAAACAGAAAAAAGTAATCTAACAGACATCAAAGAACTAAAAGCAGGATCAGGAAGTTCAATGGCAATAATGAAAAATGGAGACACATATACATGGGGAAGCAACAACAACAATAAATTAGGAACAACTGCAACAAAAAACCAAATATATCCAACTAAATTAGAAAATGTAAACACATCTATTTCAGGAGATATTGGAACAGATAATGGAGGCATTATAGATACCCAAGGATTTGTATACATGTGGGGATTAGGAACATATGGAAACCTAGGAAACAGTTTATATAATACATCTGTAGAACCAGTATTAGTAGGAGCAGAAGAAGCGGGATTAGACGAATATGACATTATATTACACCTAGGAGAAACACATCAAATAACAGTAACAAACAAAACATTTAATGTATTAAAAGAAATACAAGAAACAGGAACAATAAACTACAACATTGGAAACAGCAATATAGCAAGTATTTCAAACACAGGACTTGTAACAGGACAAAAAGAAGGAAAAACTACAGCAATAGTAACAAAAGCTGATACAGGAGCAACAAGTATAGCAAATGTAACAGTATTACCAGAAGGTGTAGAAATAGAACCAATGGCATTAACATGTATGTCACACACAGTAGTATTAAAAGCAAATGGAACAGTATGGGCATATGGACTAAATTCAAGTTATGAATTAGGAAATGGAACATCAATAAGTAGTGATAGACCTATCCAAGTATCATTCCCAAGCAACATAAAAATAACACAAATAGCAGTAGGAAACACACATAACTTAGCATTAGACACAGAAGGTAATGTATGGGTATGGGGAGTAAATTCAAATAATGCATTAGGAACAAAACTAAAAACTACACCATCACGTTTAGGAATAAGTAATGTAAAGAAAATAGCAGCAAACAATGACCAAAGCATGATATTAACAAAAGACGGATATGTATATGTATGGGGACTAAACTCAAATGGGGAATTGGGAGTAGGAACATACAAAGAAGTAAAAACACCAACATTACTAAACTATGTAAATAACATATTAGACATATCAATAGGAAAAAATCACACAATGTTATTAACAACAAAAGGTAAAGTTCTAACAAGTGGTCTAAATAGTTATGGACAAACTGGAAAAACAGAAGGAAAAACAAATATCTTTACACAAATAGAAGTACCAGCAACAGTAGGAAAAATATCAGCAGGAGATAACCACAGTGTATTACTAACAACAAATGGAGAAGTATATACATTTGGATATAATGAAAATGGACAATTAGGATTAGGAACAAAAACAAATGTAACAATACCAACCAAAACAAATATGACAAACATCATGGAAATATCAGCAGGAAGAAACCACACAGTAGTATTAGGAGCAAATAGAGTATTATACTCTACAGGTTCAAACAGTAATGGACAACTAGGAATAGGAACAAAAGATGATAAATTGTTATTCACGGAAATAACAAAAGTACAAGACATGATGTCAATATCATCTGGAAATACATACAATGTAGCAATAAAATATGATGGAAATGTATATGGATGGGGAGACTACTATCATGGAACAGCATCAGTAAAAACAAAAACAAACAGCAGAGTACCAGTAAAAATAGGAAATGACTCATCATATGCAGAAGAGCCAGAAATAACTGTTAATGTAAATGGAGCAAAACAAATACAAATAACTCCAAAATACAGCTTTAATGTATTTAAAGAAGACAACGAAGAAGATAGCGATTTCCAATATGAATCACTAAATGAGGATATAGCGACAGTAGGAGAAAATGGTTTAGTAACAGGAGTAAAAGTAGGAACAACTTGGATAAAAGTAAAAGAAGTTGCAACAGGAAAAGAAAACATAGTAATAGTAAGAGTAATAGAATCAGATTCAAAATATGCTTCAAAAATAGCAGGAGGAGATGGATATGCAGCAGTATTAAAAGCAGATGGAAGTATATGGGGATTTGGATATAACTCAGACGGACAATTAGGAAATGACAAATTAGCACCAATAAATGTGCCAAGTCAGACAAATATCTTAGCCACATACAAACAAATCGAAGCAGGAAAGAAATTCACAGTAGCACTAAGAGAAGATGGAACAGTATGGGCATGGGGAGATAACACATATGGACAACTAGGCCAAGGAAATAGGGTATCAGCTAAAAAACCAGTACAAGTACAAAACCTAACAAATATAGTATCAGTTGCAGCAGGAGATAATCATGCAATAGCAATAGATAAATTAGGAAATGTATATACATGGGGATTAAACAGTAAGGGACAACTAGGAAATAGAACAACAGAAACAGTAAGTATACCAGAAAAAATAACAGGACTAGATAACCAAGTGGTTAAAGTAGCAGCAGGTGGAAATCTAAGTGCAATAATAGATTCAACAGGAGATGTATATGTATTTGGAGACAATAGCAAAGAACAAATCGAAGAATTTAAATATAATTATGATGAATTTGGACAAAAAATATTGCCAGCATTAAATACATATGTATCGCAACCGATAAAAGTACAAACAGTTGAAAATGCTGTAAAAGTACAATGTTTGCAAACTGGAATAGTAGTGTTAAAAACAGATGGAAGTGTAGAAAGAACAACAAAATATGCAAAACAAGCTAATGCCCAAAAAACAACAGTAATAAACTCAGGAATGGTAGACATATCAGGTAAAAACGAAAGTGTAGTATTACTAGATAAATATGGTGCAAGCTATACATATGGGGATAATAGCAAAGGCCAAGCTGGAATAGGCGGAACAAGTGCAAGTGTAATATTACAAAAAATACGAATAGCAGAAGAAAAAACATATTTGACAGTAGGAGCAGGCTATAAAGATAATTATGTAATAGATACAGAAGGATTTGTATATGGAGCAGGAGCAAATGAATATGGTCAATTAGGAAACAGCACTTATGATGAAAGTTATGACTTTACATTAGTAGGAGACAGAAATTTTGAAATTGTACCAGATGCAAGAACTATGAAACAACCAGAACAAGAAACAGTAAAAATAGTAGCTAATATATTCAATGTATTTAACCATAATGAAAGAGCACTAACAGATTATGATTGGAAATCAAGTAATACAGATGTAGTAACAGTAGATAATGGTGTATTAGCATCTCAAGACATGGGAACAGCTACAATAACAGCTACAGATAAAGCAACAGGAGTAAAAGCAACAGCACTAAGAGTAGTACAACCATTAGATGAGCAAAGAATACAAAGTATTACTGTAAATAATAAAGAGGCAAAAGTATCAGGTGAAAACAAATATGAAGTGTCTGTAGAAAAAAATCTAGATGGAACAGGAACTTTAAAAATAACAACAAAAGATTCAGCAGATGAAATAAGTATTGATGGAGGAACAACATATGTAATAGGAGGAACATTAACACAAGATATACCATTAGACACAAATCCAACAGTACAAAAAATTAAAGTAAAAGCAAGTAATGGAAAAACAGTAGACTACATATTAACAATAAACATATTGTCAAATGATGCAAGCTTAGAAAGTCTAACAATAGACAATGTACAAGCAACATCAATAAGTTCAACAGAATACGAAATAATTGTAAAAGATACTGTAACAAAGCCAGAGGTACATGCAGTAGCAAGTGATTCAAAAGCAACAGTAAGTATAGATGCAAGTATAGAAGAAACAAAAGAAACAACAAAGACAGTTGATATGACAACTGTTATAAAGAAAACAATACCAGTTCAAGTAACATCAGAAAATGGTGACAAAGTAACATATACATTAACAATATATAAAGAAGATGCACTAACACAATTAGAAACAATAACAGTAGATGGAAAAGAAGCAACAAAAATAGGAAATACATCATATAAAGCAACAATACCAGCAGATGCAGATTATAGCACAATAATGGCTAAAACTTTATATAGTAAAGCAAGAGCAGAAATAAATGAATTGGGAGAAGAAACACAAGTTACAACAAAAGTAGTAGCAACGACCCAAGAACAAACAATAGTAAAAATCTACGTAAGAGCAGGAGAAGGAGAAAACGAAAGAGAAAAAGAATACACATTAACATTAGACAAACAAGGAACAGAGTTAATACAAGGTATATTCTCACTAACAGTAAATGGACAAGAAATAGAGCCAATAGGAAATATATATAATGCATACATAAGTGAAAATGCTGAAACAGTAGCAGTAACTGCTATCACTATTAATGATAATGACTTAGTAAAAATTGGGGAAACAGAAGCTAAAGTTCATATATCAACAGAAGAATTAGAAATAGCAGAAGAAGAAACAACATATAAAATAACTGTAACTGATTCAGAAGACAGCTCAAAAACAAAGGAATATATATTGAAAATAAGAAAACCATCAGCAGATAATTCACTATTATCAATAACAGTAGGAAATGAAGAATTTTCTAAAGTAGCCACAAGAGAAACAGGAACAAATAACTTTAAAGTAAGTATTTCAGATAAATATAGTGAAGTAGATGTAATAGGAACAGCAAGTTATGACCAAGCAAAAGTAAGTGTAAATGGAGAAAAATACGAAACTAAGATATCCACAAGATTGGTAGAAATTGGGAAAAATGAACCAACAAAAGTAGAAATTTTAGTAAAAGCACTAAATGGAGAAGTAGCAACATACACACTAGAAATTTACACAGAAAATAGTAATACAAATTTAAAGAAAGTAACTGTAGATGGAAAAGAAGCAACAATAAGTAGTGTATCAGAAGACACATATGAATATACTTTAGACAAAAAAGCAGGCAAAATAACAATAGGAGCAATAGCAGAAGAACTAACAACAAAAGTAGGAATAAACACAAATGAACAAGAATTAGGAGCAACCTACAAAGAAATAAAAATGGAAGGAAGAACATTAACAGTAAATATACCAGTAACAGCAGAAGATGGAACAACAAAAGTATATAAACTAATAATAAATGCACTTCCAGACAATGTAAACTTATTAAATGTAAAAGTCAATGGAAAAGCAGCAAATGCAGTACCTGTAAACAAATATGAAACACGAGTAAACAAAAATGACACATTATTTGAACTATATGTAATACCAGAAGACGAAAAAGCAAAAGTCCAAATAGAAAACAATATAGAAGTTACAGGAACAGCCAGTGCAACAATAGCAAAAGACACAGAAGAAGTACAAGTAAAAATAAAAGTAACAGCACAAGACGGAACAACACAAGAATACACACTAATAGTTACAAATCAATCAGATGATTGCAAATTAGCAATTTTAAAAGTAGATGGAGAAACACTTGAAACAGATGCAGATGGAAAATATCATATAACAAAGAAATACTTAACATCATCTGTAAATATAGACGCAATAGCAAATAATAGTTATGCAACAGTAAGTATAAATGGAACAACACCAACACAAGAAGAACAAAAAGCAAGTGTTACAACATCAGACTTAGAAAACACAATCACAATAACAATAAAAGCAGAAGATGGAACAAGTAAAGATTACACATTAATAGTAGACAAACTACCAAATGAAACTGGAGCAACAATAACAATCAACTATGAAGAAAATGGAGAAACAAAAGAAAAAGTAATAGAATTAGACAGGAATAACAAAGGAACAATAAGAATAGGAAATCAAGAAAGTGTAAATCTAAAAGTAGTTGCAAAAGACGAATTAGCCCAAATCTCAATAGATGGAAGTATAGCAGAACCAAAAGAATCAACAAAAGAAATAATAACAACAGAAGAAACAACAAGTGTACCAGTACAAGTAACAGGACAAGATGGAACAATAGGAAACTATGAAATAACAATAATAAGAGCATCAAATAATGCAGAACTAAAACCAATAGATGTAAAAGGAATAGAAAATGGGGATATTCTAAAAACATCTGACAACACATATCTAGTAAAAGTACCAGACACAATGGAAAATGTTGATATAACAGCAATAGCAGAAAGCAGCTATGCAACCGTAAAAATAGCAGATGGAGACTATTCAGAAAACAACACACAAAATGCAACAATAACAATGGATGAAGAAACAAAAGAAATAACAATAACTATAAAAGCAGAAAACGGAGAAACAAAAGAATATAAAGTAACAATACAAAAAGTAACAGACTTAGGATTAGAAAGTGTAAAAATAGATGACAATGAATGTACAATAAAAAACGGAAGTTACGAAATATTTATAGATAGAAATGTAACACAATCAGCACTAAAAGTAAAACCAAAAAATCCAAAAGCATTAATAGCAATAAAACAAGGAGTAGAAGGAACTTATGGAGAAGAAAAAACAGCAGAAGAACACATAGAACAAATACAAATAACAGGAGAAGAAACAACAGTAATAATCCAAGCAAAAGATCCAAATGACCCAACAAGAATAAAAGAATATTCTGTAACAATCAAATACAAATCAAATAATGCAGACTTAGAACTAATCCAAGTTGATGGAAAAGACGCAATAGAAACAGAAGAAGGATATTATGCAGTAACAACAGAAACCGCAACAACAGCAAGAATATATGTAAAAGCAACAAATGAATATGCCAAAGTAACAATAGGAGACAATGAAGCTGAACAAGGAGCAAGCAGAAGAACAATAACACTAAGTCAAGAAAAGAAAACAATAATACAAATAACAATAAAATCACAAGACGAAAGTGTAACAAAAACATTCAATGTAATAATAGAAAGAAAATCAGATGACACAAGTTGTAACATAAACATAAACAACGAAACAGCAGACGAAATAGACACAACAACAAATACTTACACAAAATACATTGAAAGAAATGATACACAAGCAACAATCCAAGTAACAGCAAACAATGACGAAGCAACAATAGAAATGGCAGGAAATACACAAACAAAAACAATAACAACAACTGTAGACATAGCAAGTGAAATAACAGAAATAACAGCCACTGTAACAGCTGAAAATGGGGAAACAGCTGAATACCATATCAGAATTGTAAAAAAATCAACAGACACAAGCATAAAAACAGTAAAAGTAGATAACAAAGTAATATCAGAAGTAGACGGAAAATATGTAGCAACAGTATATGATAAGGGAAAAGACACACAACAAGCACTAATAGAAGTAACAGCAAATGAATCACACGCAAAAATACAAATCGGAGATGGAACTGCATGGCAACAAACTCCAGCAACATCAACTGAAATCTTTAGAGACGGAAATAGAAAAATAACATTAAATATTAATGTACAAGCACAAGATGAACAAACAGAAAGTATAACAAAAGAATTAGAAATAAACTTGATATCAGATGATGTAAGTATAAAAGTTGTAAAAAACGGTGAAAATGTTGTGACAAACTATAATGCCGAAACACACACATATAAAGAATATCTATCAAGAGATATAGAACAAGTGAGTCTATCAATAGAAGCAAATAATATGTATACAACAATAACATCAGGAGAGACAACAGGAACACCAATCATATCAATAAACAACATATCTGTAAAAGACCAAGAGGAAGTATATATAACATTTGCAGCAATTGCAGAATCAGGAAGAACGCAAGAATATACAATACAATTATTAAGAAAATCAAGTAATGCAGATGCAGAACATATCTACGTAGATGGACAGGAAATCACAGATAGATTTGCAGATAAAGACTCAGTACCAACATGCATAGTATCAATTGGAAAAACAAAAGATTCAAGTACAATAAGAGTTGTTCCAGAAAATGAATTTGCAAGTATAAAAATAGGGGATACAGAAGAAACAATAGGAGAAACGTCACAAAGAATACCACTAGATTTATCAAATGGAACAATAACAGTACCATTAGTAATAACATCACAAGATGGAACAGTGACAAAAACATATAATATAATGTTTGTACGTTTATCAAATGATACAAAAATACAATGGTTAGAAGTAAATAATAAGCACATAATTGAAGATGAAAGTGGAAACTATGAAGTAACTGTAAAATCATCAGAAGAAATAGCAAAAGTAAAAATAGTATTATCAAATATTTTAGCAAAAGTAACAATGGGAGGAGAAGAAAAACAAGGACAATTAGAAGAAAACGTAATCCTACCAAATGGAGACATAGTAAAAACAATAACAGTAACAGCAATAGACGGAACTATAAGAACTAGTACATTAACAATCCATAAAGCACAACCTAATTTAGGATTAGAAAAAGTATATTTAGATGGAAGATTAGCGACTAAGGTAGATGATAAGACATTTGAAATTGGTGTTGAGAAAGGAACAACACAGGCTCAAATAAAAGCAATAGCAAGTAATCCAGATGAATATGTAAGCATAAAAGGAAACACAGGTGTCCAAGGAGAAAATATATATACAAATTGCTCACTAGCAGACAAAGAAATACCAATAAAAGTAACCGCAATGTTTGATGGAGAAATAGACCAAGAAAAAGATTATGTTTTAAAAATAAAAGAAATAGAAGAACCAGATATATTGGAAGATTTGAAAGTGAAAATTAAAGTAGACGATGAAGAAGTTACTCAAGGAGAAGATGGAATGTATTTAGTAGAAGTAGATAATAGCCAAGATAACAGCTCATTATGGGCAGAAGTAACAACAGAAACATCACAAGTAAAAATAAAAGATACAAATGGAGAGACATCATATGATTCACCATCAAATCAGAAAAATATAAGTTTAAAAGAAAACATAACAGATGTTACTGTAACAGTAAAAAATGGAGCAGGGGAAGAAAAAGAATACATAGTAAGAATACAAAAGAGACAACCTGCAATAACTGGAAAAGTAATAACACAAGCATCAGATCAAGCAAATCAAACAGCAACAATAAAGGTATATAAAACATCAGACACGAGAAACGAAAATGATGCAGATAATCCAAGAGAGTTAATTAAAGAAATTGAGATAAAACTAGATGGAAGTTATACTTTAGACTTAAAACCAGATGAATATGACATAGTAGTAACAAAAACATCATACTTAGAATATAGATTGACAAATGTATTAGTAAAAGATGGAGAAACGATTGCTATAAATGATATCTATATCTATGCAGGAGATCTAGACGAAAATGGAGAAATAGAAATAGAAGATTTAACAAACATTATAGAAAACTATGGAGAAATAACACAAGATAACAAAGATGAAAAAGGAAAATATGACTTAAATGAAGATGGCATAGTAAACAAACTAGACAGAAACATCTTAAAAGAAAATTATGGAAAAACAAAAACAACAGAACAATGGGTAGATCCAAATCCATCGACAACAGCAAATTCAATAGTAACACACTCAACAGAATCAACATTAAGCTCAGAAGTTAAGTCTAAGGCAGTAGTAGAAGAAAATAAGGGTACAACAGGACAATCACAAATCTTTGTAAAACCATTAAAAGGACAATATACAATAACATCTGCATATGGAACAAGAACACATCCAACAACAGGAGAAGTAAAAAAACACACAGGAATAGATATAGCAGGAACACATCATGCAGAAGTATTGTCAATAGCAGATGGAGAAGTAACTTATGCAGGAGTACAAAAAGGATTTGGTAATAGTGTAGAAATTAAACATGTTGTGAATGGGGAAACAATATATAGTTTCTATGCACACTTATCAAAAATAGATGTACAAAAAGGTCAAAAGGTAAAACAAGGAGAAACAATAGGATTAGAAGGAGGAGACCCTAAGACAGATCAGAATGTAGGAAATTCAACAGGACATCATCTACACTTTGAGATAAGAAAAGCAAGTGGATATGGAAATGACATAGATCCAACAAAATACATATAGATGTTTTTGGAAACTGATAAAAAATATCCGAAGCAATTATTCAAGGACAGAGCAAAAATATGCTCTGTCCTTATATTAATTTGATAGATATGAAGTGAATCAAAAAAGAATAAAATTAA
>ERZ824575.771-NODE-771-length-37058-cov-5.858066_pt1 | contig 37058 bp, 57 predicted proteins | sample MGYA00519470_ERZ824575 | MGnify/ENA primary metagenome ERZ824575 (study PRJEB31778, sample SAMEA3449170) | human gut metagenome | biome: human gut; feature: human-associated habitat; material: faeces | place: United Kingdom | collected 2010/2012 ...
CATATAACATAAATAGCTTGTATAAGCTATATTAATAATATTATATATATAATATATAGGCTTTTGTTTTATTTATTTGTTTTGTGTTTTGTTTTTTACTTCTTTCTTCTTCCACTTATCCGTATAAGTGTCATTGTATTTGTTTTTGTATTTCTCATGGTATTTATCCTGCATACTATGGATTGATATTACATCATAACCAGTTCCGTTCAGCTGTTCACACATTCTGTTGATTTCTTTCAGTTCTTTTGTTACATCTTGTATAAGTTTTGAAATGTAGTCTGCATCTGCTCCCATACCGTTATTCATACATTTCTGCCACTGTTCCTCATACAGTTCTTTTGTTTCATGTTCCCATTGTTTGTACTGTTCCATAGCACTCTTCACGAATTTGGGAAGAACACTATCGTTCACATCATTTGTTGTGTACTTGCTCCAATCCCTCGGAATCATCTGTGGAAATTGTGCCTGTCTTAATGGAATCAACTTCTGATGAAGGTTAATATACTTATGATGCAACTTCCTTTTGTTTGCACACTCGTCCATATACTGACATTCTAATTTTCTTTTGAATCCTTGTAACCCAAGAAAACAGAAATAATCTGCAAGCTGTTCATGAAAATTTAATGCTTTCTGCATATGCTCATCCAGTTTCATATATACTTCTTCTGCAATGTTTTCCTGCATACGTTTATTTCTTGTTGTTCCCATTTGTGGCTGTTCTTGCATATTCCAGTTTTGTTCCGTGTTTATCTTTTGATTGTTTTCGTCATACTTTACACCGTTCACTTCATACATTATTTTGCCCTCCTTAAATTATTGGAAAATTATAACCTGTTTTACATAATTCACATTCTGAAACTGTGAACACACCAACGTCTGTAGCAACATTTGTATGATATACTTTTCTGCTTCTTAGTTGGTCTGCATGAACATTATTACCACATCTTGTTCTTAACGGATATTGTGTTACTCCTGCCCCTATTGTTATAACAACCGTGTCTGCACTTGTAACACTTGGTATTGTCTGTGCTATACAAATACATACTCTTTCTTTGTTACTGTAACTTGCTTGTGGAATATTTAAGGTTAAAACATTACCTTGTAATGTCACACTATTTGTTTTTACAAAATGAATACATCCACCACAACCATAGCCATTATTATTATATAAACTACATGACATTTTCTATCACCCTTTCTAACGTTCTAATTAAACGAATAAGGGCGGTTATCCACCGCCCCTACAGATTCATCACGCATAAGCGGAAAGTCCTTTAAATCCATCAAATAGACGCTTTAGCACCCACATCCATTATTGCAGGCTGTTCCATAATGTGAAAACAACTGTGCGCTTTCATATGGTGAACAAGTCTGGTAAGCCGGAATCGGTGTTGGTCTTAATGTTGCAATCAGAGTAGCGTTCTGTGCCTGCTGTGACAGCTGGAAGTTTGCTGTCTGTAACTGGTCTCTCAGACTCTGAATCTCATTCTGTGTCATTAATGCTCTCGTTGCATCACCATCAGCCTTGATTGCATTAACAATATCGCAAGTATTTCTTGCGTTCTCATATCTTACTGCATCAATGCTCCGTTGTGTTGTGCAACAACAATCGGAAAGTTGTGATGCAAGTGCATTTGTGTTTTGCATACCTGCAACTGCTACATTGTTAATAGCTTGCTGTGTTCCGTTAAAGCCATTCAGAAGTGATGTGTTGACGGCATAGAATCCATCACATAAACCACTTTCCAGACCATTCAGTTTGTTCGTTACTGCTTGGTTGTCGAAACCTCTCTGAATTGCGCTGTCTGTATATGCGCTTGCTGTACTGTTCATACCGTTACCACCCCAGTTTCCGAAATTTCCACCCCATGCAAGGAGAAAGAACAAAAAGAAAATCCAACTTCCATTGCCATCCCCGAACATTCCGTTACCGTCTCGTCCTAATGCCAATGCATCAGCTACACTTAATCCATTACCATCCATACTCATAGTATGTACCTCCTTAAAAAATATTTATATAAACCGTTTATCGGTTCATACCGCCCATAAAACTTTGAAACTGTTTATACGCTTCATTAATATTTATTCCTCTCTGTTGGCACAAATTTACAGCTACCTGTTTCAATTCGTCCTCACTTTTGCCTTGTGCCATTTGCTCTGCCCTTTTATACAGCGGATTACCTTTAATCATTTGCTGTATCATTTTCTGCATCATATAATATGCCCTCCTTTAACACCTCTATTTGTCTCTTTAGTTTTCCAATCACTTCATCAAACTCTTGTTTTGATACACAATCATTACTATTTTTATGTTCTACTTGTGCTTTGTTTTGTTCTACAAGTTCGTATGTTTTAAGTTCTGCTGTGCCGTCTAGCATTATTTGTTTTGTATATATTTTGTTATTTGCAATATCTGTAAAAACAAACAAGCTACCATCTAAGTCTATCATACTAGCCCTTGCTTCTTCCAAACTCGAAACTGGTCTACCTTTTAAAAACTGCTGAGGTTGCTGTGTCTGCTGTTGTTGCATCATGGGGAACATATTATTATACTGCTGTTGCAATTGCTCCATTCTGTTTTGTGCTAATTGCTGTTGCATGTTATTATTCATTCCGTATGGGTAAGCGTACATTTCAATTACCTCCTTTCTAATTCTATTCTAACATAACCATATAGTATGAAATATCTAAAAAGTATCACAAAAATAGCAAATAAAAAGGACGCTAAGTGCGTCCTTAATTCATAACAATTTGCCTATTTTCATCAATAACTTTTTATGTTTTCTTTTGACAGTTATTTCTGACATTCCGAGAAAGTCGGCAATGTATGTTAATGTCTTTTGTTCTTTGTAGTACAATATTAGTATTTGTTTTTCTTCCGTTGATAACATTGTTCTTTCTAACAAGTCATTAAATTCTTCTACAGAACTTATACCTTTTAACTTTTTCTGGTTTTCTGTGTTTCTTCGTCCATACATTTTCCCACCATGCATGACACAAATAAACATTCGCTTGTATATCTTCCATTTTGCTTTGACTGTCAATAGTACTTTCAACAATATAATGTTTACAATGTGTTTCATGATAACAAAAACAGCCAAAACTTACAAACGATTGTAGAAACAGTAAAACAATTAACAAAAAAATAATTTTATTTTTTGTTTTGTTTGCTTCTACATATTGCTTAATTGTATCACGCATTACATTTAACAATCTATCATTTTCCATTTTCCTTTTTGTTCTCCTACGGCTTGATTTTAAGTCGTTTTGAAATTTCTGTTTCCGCTGTATTCATTCTATCAGTTAGATTACTAATAGACTGTTGCAACGCTCCTACCGCATCACTTCCGAATTGTTTTTTTAATTCTGCGAACCATGTGTTGAACTGATTCGTAAATTGATTATAAAGATGTGTTGTGTCAATATCAGTTACAAGCGCACCAACATAACCGCAATAATTCTTGTCTGGTCTTCTATCAGTAACATTTCCGGCTGTCAGCGTTGTAATACTTACACCGACGGCAATCTCCGCTAACACTAACTCATGTACTGTTCCTGATACAGTAGGGAGTGTACTTATTACACCTGATTTTGTTACAAGTTCAACTGCCCTATTTTGTTTGTTCAATCTCACGCATATTACATCTGTTCTTTCCTGTGTTCCAGAATTTACAGGCAATGTTATATCACAATCTTCTACCAATTCGAACCAATAACCTTCGATAAAAGCCTTTCCTTTTTTGACTGTTACTGTCAGCCCTGTTTTTGCACTTACCCTTAATTGGTCTGCTGGTGAAATAAAAACACCATTGCTGACAAAATTTGAAAAATAACTTGCAAAATCAGATGCATCATACGTTCTATCGTAACTGCCATCAGATTTTTTTGTTGCATTAAAAAATCCACTTTTTGCATTTATTGACATTTCTTTACACCCCCTACCTTTTATTTAATCTTCGTTAAAATGTAACGAATATCGTTTGAGTTTTGTTCTGTTTTCCTTTTGTTCTGTTGTAGAATGGACTGTGGACTTATATGCTTATTTCCGTATTGCAATTCAATGTCAGTAATTTCTTCTGTATCTTGTTTTGAGAACGTTATGCCAATTATCTGCACATCAAATTCAAATCCTAGTTGAGTATCTACAACTGTAACAAAATCACCAAGAAAATAATCTTTTCCGTAAACATATCTTTTATTTTTTGTTATGACTGTTGCTTCATAACTTTCTTGTATATCATTTTCAACGGCTTTTTCTTTTGCTCTTTGTTTTATCAGTGCATTATATTGCTCATCTGTTAGTTGGTTTCCATCATCATCTTCCGACTGAATGTCTCTTGCATCTATCCATAATTCACTTCGTTCCCAACCTTTTGTTTCTTGCGACTCTTCCTGATTAATAGGGATTTCAAACCACTTTCTGTTACTTCCTTCACCTTCTCCGGCAACATAAGCAATATTGCAATGGTTCTCTACATTCCTTTCATAATCAACTCTGTTTATATTACTAAGTTGTTGTGAAAAAATTACAGGAACATTTCCATCTACATTCCCTTTTGTTCGGTCAATTCCAGACGAGAACTTCAACGTCCAGCCCGTAACATTAGAAAAAATATCATTAAAACTGTAAGTCGGAACTATCTTTGGATATAGTTCTACTCCAATTTTATCCTGTTCCAGAAGTTCTTCGAATTCATCCCAAATGTAACCACCTGTAACTTGTCTATCTACTTTAGATAGTTTGTTTTTGTTCACTGCGCTATCATCAATTGTAATAGGAATATACCGATTGTTTTTTGCTTTCAGTATATTTTCTGTTACTAATTTTTCCATATGTTCAAGCGTTGTTCCGCTTGTATTAATAGTATCAGAAACAATTCGTTTTGTCAATATGAATAAGGCAAGTCTTCCTGTTATAATTAATTTATTTTCTTCATCCTCGGATTCCTTTTTCACATCTTCAACTTTCCCGACAACTGGATGTACGTTGCCATTAAACAACAGATAATATTGTTCTTCCCTGTTTAGAAAGATTGTATTCAATTCAAGTGGTGCATTAACCGTGAATGTTCCTATTCCTCGAAATTTCATGTTATACTGAGAAAATGTGTAATGTCTGAGAATATCCAATCTTTTAAAATTTCTGTCTAAAATTTCTATTGTACTCATTCTACATACCTCGTATATTGAAAAATCTTTCTGTGAACTCTATTGTTGCATCAATATTATTCATTGATGCTTCATTAGCTGAATATGCATAATAATAAGAACCCCGTAACACCTTAAAGAAATCACTTCCCGGCTTCATAAATCCTATTACAGACTCGTTTGTATCTCTTGTCAACGAATGTCTGATTGCATTTTCATTTCCTGTTTCTGTTGTTATTGTAAGCGTTTCTCCATCTGATAACGTAATCCCTATAAATTCAACGTATTCACCAGTATTTACGTTATACACTTTCGGATTGATAACACTACCACCAACAGCTTTTATGATAATTTTACAACCAACATCTATGCTCCCTTTGTTTTCAATTAATACACTTTGTCGTTTATGTACTTCACCGAAAACAATATATTCATCGCTTTTATCTTCTGTCAAGATAAGTGGAAAGTGAAACATGGATGAAACATACGCCAAATGTACCACTGTACTGTCTTTATAGAACGTTGGGTCAAAACATTCTATTTCAATCGAAAACTTACATAACACTTCGTTGTTTTCTTCCTCCGTGTCAGAATACTTTACAGGCTGTGTTGGATAACCTTTTAAATAATATCCGTCTACTATGATAAGAATTTCCTCATAAATAGAAATCATATCATTTAAAAATTCTTTATTCGTTTCAATTTCTTCCTTTTGTTTTTGGAAATATTCATCCCATGTAAGACCACGGGTATCTATGTCCATTGTATTCGCTATGATATAACCTATAATAGTTATTTTTCTTGTTCCTACGATAACATTACTCAATGTACTTCCAATCTGATACGGAACTCTATAGACATTCGTTTCAACCGAAGGTGCATCCCAGTCGATTGAATCTAACACAAAATTTCTTCCGTCTTTTTTGATTCCAACACTTTCCTGCCTTGTGAAATTTCTTAATGTTATAAAATCTATCAATATTCTGCACCTCCTTTAGAATCCTTCCATCAATTCTTTTTTCACTTTTTTCACTTGTCGAGCATATTCGTAAGCGTTCGGTTTTACGTTGTAAAAATTAAACGTATCGCCTTGTGATGTTCTACCTCTTGTATATGCTTCATTTTCCTGTTTTGTCAGAACTCTTTCACCCTTATGCAGATAAGCTGTATAACCGTTGAATGGAACATAATCAAGTCCGTTTGCATGATGTCCATTCACAGAAGCGGCGGCTGACCTTGCTTCGTTAGATTTTCCAACAATGCTCTGAAAACCAGAAACGATGCTACTTACAAAACTTCCAATTTTACTTGCAAAACCTTGTACCCATCCAAGAATACCGCCGCCAATCGACTTAATTCCGTCCCACAATCTTGAGAACGCTGACCGACCTGCACTGTATAATGTACTGCCAAGATTTTGAACTTTTCCCGGAATTTGTTGCAAAATACTCCAAACCTTACCCGGCAAAGATACAAGTGTATCAACCACAGAACTGATAAAATTAGTTATTGCTGTTCTACCAGACGAAACCATGTTACCACCCCATGATGCAATTTTTGAAATTGTGTTTTGTAACCAAGACCAAAATTTACCAGGTAACTGTGAAATTATTGTCACCGCTGTATTTACCATGTTTTGCGTTGAAGTCTTTGCACTACTCAACATATTTGAACCCCAAGTCTTGATTTTTGTGATAACATTTTGTAACCAAGTCCAAATTTTACCCGGTAATTGCATAAACCAATTAACAACGGAATCAATTGTGTTTTGTGTAAACATTACTGCGGCATCTTTCATTGCCGCTCCCCACGTTTTAATCTTCTCGATTGTATTCTGTAACCAAGTCCAAATTTTACCCGGTAACTCTGCAAAGAATGTTACAATTGAATCAATCAAGCTAGGTATAGCTTCTGCCGCCCATGATATCATATCAGAACCGAACACATATAATTTACCAAGAAATTGACCTATTGCAAATCCAACTTTTTCTGGCAATGTTTCAAAAAATGTTACAACCGACTGCACAAAATTCGGTACTGTTTCAGTCACAAAACTTATAAACGCTTCTGGTATTGTTTGTGTGAAAAATGTTTTAACATTTGTTCCAAATTGTTTTATCGCATCAAGCGCACCTGTAAAACCTTCTTTGATTTTATCCTTAATTCCTGTAACAACTTCTACAACTTTGTCCTTTCCACTTCTAAAAGCATCTGGTACTTTTTCCGTCCAAAACTCTTTGACATTACTTGCAAACTCTTTCACGCCATCAATAGCTTTATGGAAATTCTCAGAAACCCCATCCGAAAAACTCATAATACTATCGAGTACATTTGAAATCACAGATTTGATTTTTTCCTTTGCTCCTTCAATTGCTTGCGGAAATGTTTCAGCAAAGAATGTTCTAACCACATCAGCGGCTTTGTCAAGTCCAAACAATTCAAGAACATTTGCTAATAATTCTCCGACAAGCGAACCAATGTTTTTTACACCATCCAAAATTGCATTTGAAATCGCAGACAGCATTTCTTTGATACCGCTAATGAATTGTTCATGGTTTCCTGTAAACAAACCAAGTAACGTATCAACTGCGCCTAAAACAAAATCTAAAACATTTCCAAAAGTATCTGCGATAAGCTGTAAAGCATTTGTTATAATTGGCGAAGCTATAACATTTGCAAATCCTTCCCATGCTCCTTTGATTACATCCGTTATGTCTTTGAAATTAAATCCTAGTGCATTTATCTTTTCTGTGATTGCATCTGAAAATTCTTGAAACTTTCCTTTTACCTGTTCCCATATTCCAATGACTTTGTTTCTGAATTCTTCATTAGTCTTCCACAACGTTGCAAACGATGCAACTAACAGTGTAATTACAACTGCAACAGGATTAATCTTCGAAATAAGGAATGAAAATGCTTGTCCCACACTTCTTAATGAACCACCTAGCAATCCATACCCTTCTACATTTGTATTCACTGCCAACATCATGTTATCAAGTAGTCCAGGAATTTGTTTTGTATATGTTGTAACTTTTCCAAGTTCAAACGTTCCTCGTCTTAAAACTTTTTCAAAACCAAATATTGCATCTTTTGTCAGTTTAAAACCATCCGCAACATTGGCTAAAAGTTTTGTTACACTTGAAAATACTATCAAACTCGGACCGATTGCGGCGGCAATTAGTCCCCATTTGATAATCTGGTCTTTTTGTTCATCTGACAAACCGTTAAACTTTTCTACAAGTTCTGTTATGTTTTCTGCTAACTTTCTGATTACTGGCGTAAATCTATCACCTATGGAAATCAAGGCTGATTCAATCGCACTTTTCAACAACGTAATAGAACCATTCAAATTATCGTTCATCGTATCTGCCATATCCTGAGATACGCCATCACAATTATTGATAGAATCTGTTAGATTTTGAAAATCCTCGTCTGTTGCATTTACGATTGCTAACAGACCAGACATTCCTTGCGCTCCTGCCAATGAAGCCGCCAAGTTAGCTTTTAATGCTCCTTCTGCTCCATATGCTTTCTTTGTAAGGTCTTCAACAGCGGCATTATATTTCTTTTCTGTTATTTCACCGCTTTCATGTTGTTTTTCAATTTCCGCTAACTTCTTCTTGAATGTGTCCATCGGCATTTTACACTGCCCGAAAGACTTCCTCAAATCCTGCATAACCTCAGAAAAACTTTTCATTTTTCCGTCTGTTGTTTCAAGTGAAATACCAAGATAATCCATAGCTGACTGCATTGTATCAGTTGGTTTCGCCAAGTTTGTTAATAACGTTCTAAGTGTTGTTCCGGCTTGTGATGCTTTAATACCACTATTCGCCATTAATCCAATCGCTACTGCTGTATCTTCTACACTATAGCCTAACGCTCCTGCGACTGGCGCAACATATTTGAATGTTTCACCCATCATAGCAACATTAGTATTTGACTTGCTCGAAGCCTGCGCTAATACATCTGCAAAATGTGTTGCGTTCGAAACTTCTACGGTAAGTCCATTTTTAATAACTTTTGTTGTCCCATCTGCTGACAGTCCGAAGGCTGTCATTGCATCAGTGACTATATCTGAAACGCTTGCAAGGTCTTCACCAGAAGCGGCGGCAAGATTCATAACACCAGAAATGCCATTCAACATATCTTTTGTGTCCCATCCTGCCATTGCCATATATTTGAACGCTTGCGCACTCTCAGAAGCTGAGTATTTTGTTTTCGCTCCCATTTCAATTGCTTTGTTTCGGAGTTGTGTAAACTGTTCTCCTGTTGCTCCTGAGATAGCTTTTACTTCTGACATATGACTGTCAAATTGTGCCGCTGTTTTTACCGCCGCTGTTCCAATTCCTACAAGCGGTACTGTTACTGTTTTTGTTAATGATTTACCGACAGAATCAAAAGTACTACTTAATCCTCTCAGTTTATTACCTGCCGTTGCTGATTTATCCGAAAACACTTTCAAGTCGTTATAGGCAGTTTTGAAACCTTTGGAGAACTTGCTAGTGTCCAATTCGAGGTATGCAACGGCTGAACCTATATTTACTGCCATTTATATTATACCTCCATTTATTCAGTTTGTCCATATTGTTTGTAGAAATCTGTAAAACTGCTGTATTCTAGCTTTTGTTCTCCATTTTTGTTTTGTTCTATATATCTCGGTTTTTCTTCGTTTTCAATTCTCACCATTAAATTACAACAGGCTTCATCGAAACAAAAAGCTGTATAAGTATCTTCAATTCCCAGTATCTCACTAGGCAAACACTTATACAGCTTTGACATTGCTATTACAGACTCTATTCTCTTACTCTGTACGAAAGGATTCCAAACCTTTTACACCTTTCTGCGAATAGTTAAAAACTGCCATTAATTGCTCATCTGTCAGTTCCACACCTGCATCCTTAATTTCCTGATATGTCGGTTCAACAAAAGATTCACCTGCAATCAATTCAAGAACCTCTGAAAGTTCTCCCATCATGTTGTCGTCTGTTGGGTCAATTCCTGCATCACCAGAAAACAATTCGTTTGTTCTTGTCAATAATGCGTTTGGAATTTTTCCTTGTTTTACCAGACCTAACAGCGATGGTCTTTTAAGTTTCACATAAACAGGCTCAGAAGTAAATCCGGGTAACTCTACAACCTCGCCTTGTGACTGTTTGATAAAATCCTGTATACTTGTTACTTTCTGTTCTACTGTTGTTCTTTTTGTTGCCATCTGTTTTCATTCTCCTTTTGTTCTATTTGTTTTGTTTTAACCTACTACCATCCTAGTTTCTTCTAAATCTGCCACTTCAATTTGTTGTGCTACTACTTCCGAAAAGTCTGGTAATGTTGTCACATAAGAAATCTTATATGGCGGTTCTCCTGTTTTCGGTGCTGAGTTAATCGTGTACTCTGGTACTCTGAAAGTATCATCCTGCGCTCCAACTCCGAACGGCGTTCCCTGACAGTTAGGATAACTAATCTTTTCGTACCTTACAATCTGTCCAGATGCATCGTATTGTGCGGAATATACATCAAGCGCAAACACACTACCTTTTTCGCTACTTCCTGCGGCTGGCGGTGTATAAACAAGTGTATCACCTTCGCCAGTAATTGTTCCACCCTGCAAAATTTTTGCTAATGTCGGACTGAACACGTTGTCCGTAAGTGTAATCTGATTACCTGTAATTGTTGTTGTCTGCGGTTTCTGCGCTAACAACTTGCCCAATTTCACAAGTTTGATTGCATCCGTAGTTTCCGTCTGCACTTCAACGGCAATCTGACTTGCAGTGTCTACTGCATACTCTGTTCCATCTGTTTCACTTCCAACTCTAATTACTACCAGTGAAACATCAATAGTTGGAATTGATTCCAATTTCTTTTTTGCAACAGACATTTTTCCTTCCTCCTTTATTTATCTGTTTTCGAGTTTTCTAATACCATAATATTGAAAACTTATCATGTGTGCTTTTATTTGTTCGTCATAAAAACTTTCTGTTTCATTCCCTGCATACATAATGCGTGGATAAAGTTTTTTAAGTTCCTGCTTAATCGCAAAAACATTTGTTTCAAGTTTCGTATATTCCTTTTCTGGAACATAAACAAGAAACGTATAAATGGGTCGCTCAGAACTAACTTCAAGAGGTAACACACCACTAAGTTTAACAACAACGTATGGCTCAATACATTCCCCCTTATGCTGTCCCGGCATAAATGGGTTGAATCCTGCATCCTTTAACAAGTCCCATGCATCTTTTAATAGGCTCATACTCATACAAGATACCTCAACAAATTCTTATAACCATCCAATACTTCCTTACTATTCGCTTGCACCGTTCTGTTTAAAATTGCGTATCTCTGTTCATTACACAATTCCAAGAATATACCATAATCAACACCATGCGCTATATTAATTCTTACCTTATTCGAAAAGTATTCTATATAGCCTGTCAACCTTTGCCTTGCGTGTCCTGTTCTATCAGTCCACATAGCATTTTGTTTTGCATAGTTTTGAAATTTATTTGCACCCTGCTGAGCATACATTTTAACGGCAACTTTTGATTTGTTTTCTGCCTTGCTCAGCCATCTTTCAAGCTGTGATATATCAGTTCTAATTCCTGTCACTCAATACCACCTCCAAAGAAATATCTGCAATGATGTTATATTCTTCAATATTGTTTTTATCAGTGATTTTATATGTATTACCATTAATAACAACAAAATCACCATTCTGAATTGTTTCACATTCTTCCCACAATGCAAGAATCATTGGCTGTCCTTTTGTTTTTGTTTGACTTCCATCGGAAGTATTTTTTATTATAAAACCTTTTGAAATATGAAACAACCCACGCAAGGTTGTTACTTCTTCAACTTCCTGCGTAGGTTCTCCATACTTATCGACTTTGTTTCTCTTAACAGTGTATGTACTTCCGTTTTTTGTTATTTCTCTTTCAACTGCTTTTTTCTCTTTTAATAACCACATTACGTTAGCACCCCACTGTTCGTATCACAGAATTTTGATGCTAACATTTTGAAATAACTAGAACTGTCTTTTGTGGTTAATCCACTAACACTTAATCCTGTTACTTCTGCTTTTGTGATAAGTCCTTCATAACTTGCTTTTCTTACATCGCCGCCATTCATTTTCAGAAGTAACAACAGTTCTTCATCTGAGAAATACGGCGTTTGTTTTTCTTTTAAGTTATATCTCAAAACTTCCAAATCATCCACGTTAGCACCTCCTTCTGTTATTCCATGTTTTTTTCTCTAATGACTTTTTGAATAATCTGTCTGGCTTCTCTTACGTTTCTTGCCTTAGATGTATCAATGCCATGCTCTTTTGCGTATTCCATCAACTGTTCTTTATTCATTTCTGAAATTGGAGTTTCTTCTGTTTCAGTTTTAACAACTTCTTCTTCAACAATTGGCTCTGCAATAACAGTTTCTACTTTTTCCTTTACTTCGTCTGAAACAACTACATAGCCCTTGTCCTTGAACATTGTCTCAAAAGAATGTTTTGAAACTTTGATGATGTTATCTCCTTTTCTCGCTGTTATCATAACACATTACCTCCCATTCAGCTTTCTTTGATTACATCGTATACGAAAACTTGGTCTGCTGTTGGGAAGTCTGGTAAGCAAATCATGGATACTTTTGTGTCAACCTGTACTGGGTCAGTGTGTTTTGTTGTGGTAACTGCAACGCCTGTATCTGTGATTCTTACATTAGCAACTGCACTCGCCATAAGGTCACTCTCTTCTGGTGTTGTTCCAAACCATGTGTTACCAAGTTTTCCATCCGGGTACATGCAGAAAACATCGTCAGCGATAAACCGCTGTACTTTTTCCTTTTCATCTTTGAAACGCTTGTCATCAATATTAATTGTCAAATCCAGTTCGTCTTTAATATAAGATTTGATTTTTGCATCTGAGAGATAGCCCACACCATTGCTTTGTGCTAACAGCGTTCCTTTGATTTCATTGTTGATTCGGAAATAACCCATAACTTTTGAACTACATACAGCGTTTGTTACAGTAACGCCTGTATCTTCCTGAATCTTTTCAATACCTGCTTTGATATCTCCCAAAATTGTTGCAGTTGGGTCTGACCATGATTTTGTTACAGTTTTCTTGTGGTCTGCTGGCATACCATAATCATAATCATATGCCTGACCATTTCCTTCGATAGAAATAGCACCAGTTGTCAGCATCGACATTCTCATACGTTCTCTCTGAGCCGCCGCACCTTGCAGAAGTGACATTTCATCATTGAAAATCTTTTCTACAATAACATCAATGTAGCTTTGGTTACCAGTTGCCAGTACCATGTTTAACTGCTGTCTCAGTTCTTCATCCACCATTTTAGATTCTTTGAAAAACGGCATCTGCGCTTCCAGTTTTGTGAATCCAATTCTCGGACGAGGAATAGCTTTTACATCATAAGCAGACGGTCTTAAAACAACCGGAAGTCCATTTGCGCCTTTCAGCCATTCCAGTTTTAACCCAAGCTGTTTGTCATTCGGGAAAAGTGTTTCTCCAAAATATGGCGGCATATCCTGTGATAACAGTTCCCAGTACGCAACGATTTCATTCGCTGTGATTAAGTCAAAAATACTCATTGTTTTGTTTTCTCCTTTACTTTGTTTTATTTAAGGAAGTAGATTCCTTTAAGTGCTTCCTTCACATATTCATCATTTTTTGCCATTACTGTTGCGTCAATTCTGTCAACATTTACAAAACCGAAAATAAGTAATGTTCCGTTTGCATCCCCAGTAGTTACATCTACATCGTGTAACAGAATGCCTTTTGCATCAGAAGCTAAAGAAGCACTGGCTTCATTTACTGCCACAAATGCTATCTCTCTTTTTGTAAAGTCACCCGCCAATGGTGTACCTGCTTTTACAATCTTTCTTCCTGTTGCCGGGTCTGTAACTCCAAGTGCATCGTCTACAATAATAGATACTGCAACGAATGGATCTGTATTAAAAAGAATCTGATTTGTTGATACATAAGAACTCTTTTTAATTCCTGTTTGATTTAACATCTTTTTTCCTCCTGCTAATTATTTTGTTTTTCTTTTTTTAGCCCATAATCGAGCCGCCATTGTTCCCTCGTTTTTGTTTTCATCATCATCTTCAATGTTAACATTTTTACGAGTAACATTTTTATGCGGTTTCTGCTGTGCCTGTTCTTCTTCACTTGCGAAATATGCCTTGCCAGTTTTACCGTCTTTGATTTCTGCAATAACTTTTGCAATATCTTTGTCTTTTGTGACTTTTGATTTTGCAACCGCCACAAGGTCTTCAACCATATCCGGCTTTGCACCTAATTTAATTGCTGTCAGTTTTGCATCTGCTAACATTCTTGCTTCTCTCTCAGCTACCAACTGTGCTGTTGTCTCTCGCAACACATCTTCTTTCTTTTCCAGTTCTGTCTTATTAGCTTCTTTGGCGGCTTTATCTTTTTCAAGAATTCCTTTCAGTTCGTCTTCGCCATAGCCAAGGCTCTGTAAGTACTCAGCAACCGCATCTGATTTTACCTTTTCAACATCAACGGCTTCTTCTTTTTTTGTTTCCGCTTTTGTGTCTTTCTGCTGTTCTTCTTTCTGTTCTACTTTTGTTTCGGTTTCCTGCTGTTCTGTTACTTTTGTTTCTTCTGCCATTCTCAATTACTCCTTTTTTAATTCAGATTCTTCGTACATAATACACAATCTGTTGTTTTCTTTTTCTAACATCTGCTCTAATTTCTCAATTTGTTTCATTTTCTTCACTCGCTGTTCTGGGATTATAATTTTATTCAGTTCTTCAACTCTTGTTTTTATTGTTTGTTTTAGAATTTTTGTTTTTGTGTTGTCATAACACACTGTATATACAGACGAACAAAAGTTACAACGAAGGAAAGTTTTTGTTATACTTTCACAATTACTTGTAACTTTTGTTTCCTGTTTCAATGCTGATGCAATTGGCATATTATAACCACACCTGTCACATCTTATTTTCAATTATATCACCAACTTTCGGAAATGTCAAGCAATTTGTAAAAACTTTTTTATTTTTATCATATAAAATTTTTCCGTTGTTGACTTCTTCCAATTGCATCCGCTTCACTCGCAAGTCTTTTGAAAGTCTATCTTTTTTTCTAAACATTTTCTTTCCTACTGTCTGTCCTTTTAATCTCATTCTTGCGGCTTTGATGGTCAAATCTCTTAATTCTTTGAACTCATTAATTGTTTCCATGTTATCAACCTGCAAGAAAATCTTTTCTTTGCACCTGCTACACGAAACATAGCAAATTCTTAAATACTCACCATCCTCTGTCCATGTATCAGCTTTTTTCATGTTTTCTGCTGACACTTCATTTACCTCTCCGCATTTCAAACAAATTCGTTCCACTGTAATTTCTTCCATGTTCTCTGTTTCTCCTTATGTTCTAATCTACAAAATCTTGTGCGTATCTATCAATCTCTGGAAACGTTCCAGATGGGGATTGATACCACAATCCAATCCTATCGGCTATTGTGTCCATATCATCTGACATAACAGCTTCAAAAGTACACATACCGTTGGGATGGTCTAATGGAAAATCATCTTTTGGAAATATTCCAACCCCTAGTCCATGATGGTCTGTTGTTGCATATTCCTTACATACTTCACATACCCTACCATGAAAGTTTGAATTTATCCACCTATAACCAACAACAAAAGGGTTGTTTTTGTTTGTGTTCGCAAATGTTTGTTGATATGCATGACTAACCATTGTCCTTGCAAGTCTTAAAGCATTGTAATCAATATTACCTCCGGGATAATATTTATCCTGTATAACTTCACCAACATATTTTGCACGTTTAGCATCTACATCAGTTTGCCTTGCTTTTCTCCAACTTGTTATTACTCTTGCCTTTTTGTTTGCTGTTGGCAATACATAACTTTCAATATCTTTTGCAATTTCATATGCTGACTTTTGAGCCATTGTGCCATTGGAAACAATTTGAGAAATAGTGTTATGTACTTTTCTATTATATCCCCATATCGCACTTGATAGTGTCCAACCCTTTTGATATATTGTACCAGTAATAATATTTTGTACTATCATTTCTGGTACATAAAAAAATGCTTCTTGTATATCACTATCTTTAAAACCTGCTTGCTTCAAGTAGTCCCTTACATCTTCAACTACTGCATTGCTTACAGTTCTGGTATCTCTAACAACTTGATTCTGTATGTCAGAATTCAGTTGTTTTATTCTATTGTTGATATCTCTTTGTAACAATGTCAAACGCTGTGCATCTAACTTGCTCCTTGCAACTTGTTTTGTTACTTCCTGTGCAAGTTGCTCATACATTTGTTTTATTTGTTTTAATTGAGCGGTGGAGATTTGCTGTCGCACTTCCTCTGCGTTCTGAAATCTCCACCTGTTTGTTTTTGCTATTGTTCTCACCTCTTATAAACTTTTATAGATTAATTTCTCAATTGCAATTTCTTCACTTGCTTCATCCTCTGTAATTAATCCAAGTTCTTCGTCACAAATAATCATTTCAACTGCTTTCCTTACAATCTCTTTAACTTTTTCTCTTGTTTTCTTTGTTACTGTTTCACTAACATATAATTTACTGTTTTCTTTGTCTTCTACTTCTTTAGCCTGTTGTTTAAGCTGTTCATATAAATTTCTTGCCATTTTTGTTTTCTCCTTCATTCTTGTTTGATGTTTTGTTTTCTTGTTCCTTACAAGTATTATAATACACCAAACAAACAAATAAGTCAATACTTTTTTTGAAAAATATTTTTTAAATTTCTTCTACATCACTTTTATTATCCTGTTCTGTTGTTACTGTTTGTTTTTCCGCTTTTTGTTCTGTTTCAATATCCTCAGTATTTTTATCAACTTCATACTGCGTTGAAACATTATCCAATTCCGTTTGTACCTGTGTATTTACTGCCATCGTATCAAACATATTCAACTCCATAGCAATTTGTAACAATTCTTCATTGATTTGTTCGTCTGTCAACTCTGGACGCCATTTTTTCATATATGACTTTCTACTTCGTGTATTTGAAGCAATCTCAGAAAGGTCTGTTGCCTTTTCTTCCTGTTCATCTTCTGCCAATGCATAATGCTCTTGTATTACAACATTATATTGTATCTCCTGTAAATCTACAAGTGGATAAATACCTTTCACAATATCAACATTTAACAATGCAATATCAATAATGTTTTTTACAATATCAATCAGACAGGGTTTCCATGTTATCATTTTTTCATCACATCGAACCTGTAACGGATAATACAAGGCTTTCAATGCCTTACCACTTGTAATTGTTCCTACCATTGTTTCTTCTGAAATGTTTGGAATTTCCAACTGTCCATACATATCGGATTTAATACGTTCCAAAATAGCCTTTGTCGGCTCTGTATGATTTAAGGCAGGTGCTAATGTTCCAACTAACGGATGCACTTCATTCTGATTTTGTTCAGATTTTAAGTCCCAAAAAGCACCTGCACCAGAACTCAAATTCTTCGTTGTCTGGCTATTCATATCAACAACATAACGTATAGGGTTCATTCCCTTTCTAACGCTATCAACATCACCGTTTGACATTTTACTATATAATGCTTCTTCATCCCATAAGTCAGACACTTCCGAAACACCTCTTTTGTCGTCCAGTGTACCAGTGTTAAAAATAATACTTACAGGGATTCTATCTAACTCTGTTGCTGTATCTGAAATAACGGTCTGTAACACATTGCCACTTTTGTCATACAGAATCAGGCTCATATATACAACGCCGTTTTCTAACCGATAATCATTAATCAGATATTTTCTGTTATTGTTTTCTCCTTCCTCAATGTTTTCAAAACCTACAAAACGAATAATCTTTTCAGAACCGTATTCTTTTTCATAATAGAATTGTTTACTGTTATAAAAATGTAACAGCACACCGCTTTCTTCTGAAAAATCAACAAGGCAAGCAATTCTTTTTCCAATGAAACAATCCTTCGCACTTTGTAATAATAATTTCTGAAAATGATTTCTTTCAAGAACCTTGTCAACTAATGCTTGTAGCTGTTCCACTTGTTCTTTCTCTGCATCTTCAACTGTTGTTCCTTGGATATTAATGTCTGGCGCTTGTGAAAACATAAACCTTGCTTCTTTATTAATCAGGGTTTTGATGTTCTTAAATCTTACTTGTGATGGAACATAATCTCCAGCACTTCCTTCCGTAAAGAACCTAGCACCCTTCTTATATGTTTTATAATATTTTTCAATCTCTAAAACTTCTTTCCTAAAAACAGTGCCATTTATTTTATTTGATAATACAAAATATGGATAATCCAATAAATATGTTATATCTTCATTCAATTCTGTATCTGTATTTTGAACTTTATCTACTTCCATTTTATTTTCCTTTCTATATATTATTAATATTATTAATATAATATATTATTATATAATATAAAAGGGTAGTACTTCTACTACCCATATTATACCATAACAATATTTTGTTGTCAAATTGTTATTTTAAACATTTTGAAGAAATATAACCAACCTTTTTGCCTTTCTTTCCATTGATTTCTACTCTGTACCAATCCACACCATCTTTAGCTTTCACCGTTGCAAGATAAGTAACAACTGTTCCCTTTTTAAGTGTTGGATATGAAACCAATGTGGCATATTCTTTTCCGGCATACTTTCTTACATACACACGAGTCGTTGTTGTATATGTTTTCTTTTTTGTTGTATTTGTTTTATTCGCTTTGTTTTCATACACAACATAATTTTTATGAATCCAACATACTCGCAATTTTCCTCCAAACATAACACGAATTTTCACAAAATCATTTTGTGTTTTGCCATTATACTCGAATTGATTTCCTGCTTTCAACTGACCAATGATATTACTTTTCACACTGCTATCTGGTGTTGTTCTAATATTGATGCCATTAGCACTGCAATGCGCTGTACCTTTTCCAATCCATGTTGTAGCTGGTTTTGTTTCCGTTGGCTTTGCTGTACTCTGACCATAGTTAATATAACAGAATGATTTGATTTTTGCATCTGTCCATGAATAAGTTTTTACTGCACAACAATCACCATTACGATTGAACTCTCTGTTACTTGTGTTTCCTTCGCCACACTCGAATGTTTTATTTTTTTCATTTACAGAAAGCACTCTTCCCATATGTGATTGCTTAAAAATTACCAATGCACCAACTTTCGGAGTTTTTCCTGTTTTTCCTGCTTTGGCAAATTTTGCTTCTGTTTCAAAAACACTATAACCACAATAATTACCTGTTGTCATGTTCCAATGCGACAACGCAACTGCTTTTCCAAACTCTTCCAATTCCAATGCAAATTGATATGTAGCACACCACGGCTGTCCTTGGCATCCTTTTAATCCTGCATTGTTTACCATCGTAGAAAACTTCTGATTGTTTACGCTTGTTTCTTTGTAAGGGATTTTTGCATAGCTTCTTTCCCTAGCAATAATATTATTAATACTTCCCATACTTGTTCCTACCTCCTTCATTTTGTTATAGATTTGTTTTGCTGTATCTGCCCTTGCTTCTTTCATTGTCTGCCAGTTATTCGGCTGTTCATAATGCTGTAAAACATAATTTGAAGCCTGTGTTATATCTTTTACTGTGCATAAGTATTTGTATATTGTTGGGAACTTTTCTTTCAGTTCTTCAATCGTGTAAATAATTTGTGTGTCCATATCTCCAATAGATACTTTTGTTTTTTTACACAAATCATACAATCCTGCTTTTCTTGCACTTGTAGTCCATTGTGAAAGACCATAACCATAGTGCTTCCCCATCGGACTTAAAAATTCACTTCTTGAAATCTTCCCACTGTCCACTTGTTCTGTATATGTTCTATCAGTATAGGTAATTCCTCTATTCTCCCTATATCTCTGAACACATAACCTCTCAAGTCTTGTCGAAACAAAGCCAATTCCTTTGTAAAACGATTCCCTAAACTGGTTTGCCGCCAGACCGCAAGCACCTTCCAAAGTTAATCCTTTAGAAATATAGTACCTTACAGCCTTTATAATATTTTCATGCACATTAATGCTCATTTTTTATATGCCCTCCTATGGCTCAAATTTGCCCCTATATGACATTTTAATTACTCAGCCTGTACTTCTTTGATTCCTGCAACAGAAGTTAAAATAGACACAATTCCTGCTAATACAGAAGCACTTGCTACCATCTTCCAGTCCACAGTACCCATAGTAACACTTGTACCAATAATAGCAACAGCTGTCTGAGCAACTGTTTTAATTGCTCTAACTCCTGCGGCTTTAATCCATTTGATAGTATCAACATTAGTTTTGAATACACAATTTCTAAACATCCCATTATTCCTCTCTTTCTCTATGTTCTAATTTACAGTTTTCTAATTTATGATTGACTTCATTGATTGCTTGTGTGTGTTCGTCTATAGCATTCCATTGTCTTTTCTGAGATTCTCTCATATGGTCTTTATATGCATCAAATTCTTTTTCTTGTTTTTCAATCTCTTTGTTTTGTTTTGCTATTTCATTTGTTAATTGTTTCATTTGTTCAGATAGCGAAACCATTGTTTTTGTGTTTTCACTTAATGGTTTATAGATTGCCATAAATAAACCAACAATGGCAGATAAACCTACGATAATATATCCAATGATTTGTGCATCTGACATATTATGAAACCTCCATAGATTGCGTATCACTTAGTTCCACTTCCATTAATGTCTTGTACTCTTCATCTGTAATTAATCCCCAAACCCATGCCTTTGTAATACGCTGTTTTGTTTGTTCCGTCATTCCTCTGATTTGTTTTAATTTCAATAATTCTTTATACATAGTTTTCAACCTCCTATCATTTCCGATAATATAGCCGTATCAATTTTTGCTTCTAATGTTGATGCTTCTGTTTCTGTTAGTTTTGTGTCCATATCATATACATACTTGCGTGTATCACCTATTTGCTGTTTTACATATTCCCAACCTTTCTCCATAGATACAGGATAGTTAAACATTGTGTAAGCATTTAATTGTTCTGATTCTGCATTAATATATGTTTTTGGATAATATGTGGATAATTCCTTAAATGCTTCTATCTGGTCTTGTATGAGGTCTACTTTTTCTGGTTCACTCAATTTATACAAAATAACAAGTCCGTCCTTTATTTTGTTCCATTGTTCTTCTGTAACTTCTATCCCATATGTTAAAAGCATAACCAACTGTCCATTTGTGATATTGTAAATTTTATTTGACCAACTCCTGTCGAAACCTTCCGAAGAGTACAAATTAGTAAATTTGTTCGATAAAATTCTTTCTGAACGCGTTGTGCTATTTAAAAATATAGATTTTGATGTTCTAACAGTCCCAACAGTTTCTTCATTCAGCTTCCATGTATAAGAATCAATATTCATTTTCTTTACATTTCTTACCAACACACCTTTTTCAATGTCCACATAATCAGCCATATACCGTTGACCACCTATTGTAACATTACCACCAGATGATACTGGAATTGCATATAATTCATAAGGAAGTGTAGCTTGTGACGATTGATATGGTTGATATGGAAGTAATGTATTGCTTAATAATAACTGCGGTTTCCATTCCATATCTATTTTTGCGCCTTTTGTAACTCTAACAAAAAGCGTAAACATATACGATGCTTGAATCTCTTGTATATTAATAGGTTTATTAACACTATTACCTGATATGGACATTCCTAAATTAACATTATTTGAAAAATCCAAATAACATACAGAAGTCTCTTCCTTTTTTGTTGGATTTGGATTAAATATATATGTGTTATTTGCTGTAATTTTTTTGTTGACACCAGACATAAAATTTATTCCCGTACTAGCCGATGATGTTGCTGTTCCTTTAACTTTTATAATTCCTTTTTGAACAGAATAAGTCAGTCCATTATTTTTATCCACTGTTTCTGCAACATCTTTAATGTCTAACAAGTTTGTTCCATGTGTTTTAATAACAGGATTTACCACCGCTTTAATTTCTTGCGGATATTCTGGGCTAGGTGACGGTTTGCCGCCTGTGTATGGCTCAAAGTCTGTCCTTTCGCTCCCTTCTTCAAACATAATGTTTTTAAAAGATATTGTTTGACCTTTTTTCAAAACTCCGACTCTGAACGTTATATAATCAATTCCAACAGGTACAGTATATTTTACTTGTTTTTCATTCTTAACTTCCACACTGTTAGCAATCATTCCATTCGGAAAAATAAATGCTCTACTACCTTCAATCTGTTCGCTTTCCCATGACAATATGTATGTTTTCCCAACTGTTACTAATATTTTTGCATTTTCACTTGTATAATCTGTATATGCATCTTCCGATTCTGCTGTAATTGTTACACCATTATTCTCATAAACTGCCGTACCATTTTCAATGTTTACTGTTTTCCATTTTTCATAGTTCAACAGGTTTTTTCCTGTATACTGTTTCTGTTCAGACTTTCCGTAGATAATTAAATCCTGTATTTTCCCATCGTCACTGTCATTCAATACTGTATCACCATTATTATTTGTATAGAATTTTGTGATTTTGTTAGCATCTAACTTTTTCACATCACTCTGTAAATTCTTCACATTTTCTACTGTTTCTGTATAATCGCTTGGAAATGTATCTTTTATTTCTTTGCTGTATTCTAACAACTGTTGTTTTAACTGTTCCAAATAATCACTTGCTTGATATTGTTGTTCTTGACTTGTTTCTACCTCAAGACCTTCTAACACTTTTCCTTCTGCTAATGTTGTGTTCCATTCATTTGTTATGTTTCCCTTACTGTCTGCTTTTACAGCACAAACAATAAAATAAATATTGCCTTTATACTGCGTTACTTTTCTACTTAATTCCCATGAAAAATATACCCATTCATCATTATATACTGTTGCATCCTGAACAATATACATATCTTTTCCGCTTGGTATTTTACTTGCATTTTGATAATTGATACGTAACTGTAGCTTTGATAAGTCTACTCCATTACCTACAATTTTAGGCACTTTGAAGTATTTTCTTTCTGACTTTTCATCACTTTCTACTCCGAACAGTTCATCCTGTGGCATCATCTGAATAATCCTTGCATCTGCATCAATTTCAATCCTACTATCCATTGTGCTTCTTGTATCTGCATCAGCTTCTGCGACAGATAATAATTCTTCCACACTAGGCATTTGTTTTACCTCCTTTCTATATTTGATTAATAATAACGCTATTTGTTTTTACTATCTGATTTCCATTTTTACCTGTCACTAAAACCTCAAAATAACTGTTCTTCGTGACTTCTTCTGGTAACAATACTCCTGTAGGCTCGTAAATTGTGTTATATTCAACTCCACCAAGCGTTCTTACAGTTACTACCTTCGCCATATTATTCCACTGGATATCAGTTTTTAAAACGATTCTAAGGTAATTATTAGAACCTCTTACAATGTTACTATAATCACAATTACCTATCTTACTGAGTGTTTATTCTGATAAATTTAAAACTAATGTCCTCATACTCTATGCCGTCCTTTTCCACATATAACAAGTAATATAAGGCTGTCTAATGTCGCTATATCCTAACTGTGAATTTGTTCCGGGTGAAGAACTATCTGTACTTCCATATATTAGAACAGTGTCCAATGCTCCCCACGAACCACCAGAAACTCCCGGTGCTGTGTTAAGAAATCTATCAAAAACTACACCGTACGGATTTCCACCATTAGCATAACTGATACCATTAATATTTTCACTGGAACGTCCAATACCTGCCCTAGCACCTGTCAATCCATGTGTGTGACCATTTACTGTATGAGAGTGTGCTAAATTTAATGTTTTAGCACCACCTGTTTTCTCAGATGCATTATAGTCTGTATCATCTGCATTTACTCCTGTTGGTACTCTTCCACTTCCCCATGCTACCCATGTTCCTCCAAGATATGTTCCCGGGTTTACATTCCTAGTTGTCATAAGAATATGACCAATCGGAAACATAACATTTGCAATAGCTTTTACAAGATTGGAAAGGTTAATCCTTCCTGCTGTTTCATTACCTAAGACAAAACAATCTTCTGCTTCTGGACTTGTTCTCTCAGCTAAATCTCTAACATATACACTTGATATTGTTCCCATTCTTTTAACCTCCTAACTTTCTAACTCCACTTGCTACTGTTCTTCCTTTTTGTTTTGTTTTTTCCATTTGTTTCGGTTCTTCTTTCTTTTCGACAAAAACGAATTCTGGTTCTCTTTCTTCCAAAACTGCGAGTGCTAACTCCAAACCATTATACACTCCACAACTATATTCGTCTGTAATGTTTTGTTTTTGCATATTGTGTAACCTTACTAATTCTTGCCTTTGTCTTCTTACACTGAATTTGTGTAACATTCTACACACCTCCTGTATGCTTCATATTTGCCCCTATTTCGGATTTTCTTTATCCTGCCTTACTATTTGTTTGTATCTCCTTAACATCTGCTACTGTATAAGTATCTAACGCATACCACAGACTACTCATGCAATGACTATCGATATTGAATTCATCATATATAGCATTACCCTTTGAATCTTTTGCATATGTCAAATATTTTAATTCTCTAATTGCATTTTTACATTTTGGAGAACAAACGATTTTATTAAAGCGTTTTATCTTCTTTGTGTTCTGTAGCCTACTTCCAATATATTTTTTGCATCCATACATATTGAACCCTGATTGCCTATAGAATTGTATAGCCTTGGGCTCAGCTGAATCCGCACATATAGGCTTGTTACACCTTCTCGCCCTTGCCGCTACCCTATGCACATCTAGCCTCTCAGCAAATTGTTTATCCGTCAAATGATTCACATAGATTTCGTCATATATATATAACATCTTTTTGACATCATCAACACAACATGAAATAAGGGCATTGTAACTTTCCTCAAATCCGAAGTCTAAACCGAAGAAATGGAATTGTGCTGGAATACTATTTACAGTGTCAACAAATTGTTTTGCATTTGTTGCAACCGTAAACTGTGGCAAAACAATAATACCATTTGCTCCGAATCTTCCATATCTTGCTACAACCCACAATCTCGGGTCTGTTTCTTTTAATCCATCCAGTGTATCTATATAAGACTGTGGAATAAACGGATTGTCTTCACATATGCTATGATGATAATACATAACTTCTTTCTTGTTTATTTTCTTAATTATTGTCCTTTTTCTGTATAGTTCCTTTTCATCACATATTACTGTTTCTTTTCCACTTTCATCCGTATGTGTGAAGAATGTATTGTATACCCAGTTTTCACGACCAACAGGATTGCAAGTAAGAATGAAATGTAATGTAACACCGGGCTGTCTGATACGCCCTAACAACTCTGTATACGCCTGATATTTAATCTCAGAACATTCTTCAATCCAAACAATAGAAACACCGTTGATAGATTTAATCTTTTGTATTTTATCCATTCCACGAAAGATAATTCTTGAACCATTTGGAAATCTTATTTCCATCGGTGATGTTATAGCAATGACTTTATCAGTTGGTGACCTTCTATTGCTTTGTTCGTCTGATAACATATCTAACTTTTCTAATACTTCCTTCAACAATGAATAACATGATTCTTTGATTGTTTCCCGTACTTCACGCACAACTAATGCTGTACGCTTTTCCTCTAATAGTTTTAGTATAATCTTCAATGCTGTGTTATAACTCTTTCCAGAACCATAACCACCTAGCAACAGATAATGTTTATAATCCCAATCAGTGAGATAGGAAGAAAACCGTTCAGCAACTTCTATATTCATGTCTATTGTGTTCTGTTTTCCTTTCTCTCAATATACAGCAAAAAGGCAACCGTCTTTGCCTGAGTATTAACGATTACCTTTCCACTTTATTACATTATACTATATTATATTTTATTTGTCAATGCTTTATTTATTTTTCTTTAGCACTGCTTTCTGACTATCAAGTGATTTCAAAAGATTACACATATCTTCAACTGCTTTGCAATAACCTTTGTGATACTGTTCTTCTCTTGCTAATGACATATCATGCCGTACACCTTCAATATTCATCAATGTATTTATTTCTTTCCTTGTTTCTTCGTCCATATTGTCTCCTTAAATATTTTTTAACATTTTGAGAATGTTAATGAAATCGCCTGCTTTTTCTTCACTCACTCGTTTTACCACAACTGTTTCTTCTTTTTCTCCTTTACTCTGATTTGCTGTTTTCATGTGTTTCTTTCTCCACTGTTCTGCACAAAGAATATTAGCAACCGAACCTGCCTTTAATATTTCTACGCAATCTTCGTCTTGTTTTACTTCGTTTAAGCCTCTTAATGCTTCAAATATTGTTGCAAAACCATGATGGAATATTGTGTTGCTTTCCTGCATATTTTCCAGTTTTTCAAGAATCTCTTTGTTCTGTTTCTCCACCTCTTCCAGTTTCTTGTATACCTCTACTGCTGTGATGTTTCTTTCATTGTACTCCATATTGTTCGTCCTCCTTAATATAAATATAATGTGTAACTACTTGTTACAAACTACCCTAGCAGGATTCGAACCTGCGTATATAGGAGTCAAATTCCTCTGCCTTACCACTTGGCTATAGGGCAATGTTTTGTGTTTTAATGACTTTAACCACCTGTCAATTTATTTTAGAATAAAAACTGCATATCTGCATCAGGACAACCGTACATTGCATATTCTCTGATTTCTTCTTCTGTTGCTTCGACTTCATGGTACTCACCCATTGCTATTGCTTCTTCCTGTGTTCCCTCAAATCCTTCATTGATTTCATATAATTTCATATCTATTGTTCTCCTTCTCTGCTGTGTTTGTTTCCTTTGTTTCTTTCTGATTATATATTAACATAAATTCTCATAAATGTCAATATGTTTTTGTAAATTTCTTTTTAATTCTTCATGTTCATATTGTTCTGCAATTTCCTTTGATACTTTACAACCGCTATGTTTATAGCATTTGTCTATATCGTCATAGTATGTTCTACCTTTACACCATCTTGTGTATGTGTATTCTGACATAAATAATATTATATCTCCATTTGAATCCATTGCTTGCTTTATAATTCCAGTGTATATTATATGCGCTCTATTTACAGTTACATACTCAATATAATCTTGTTTTGCAAGATAATACGTGCTTGATACTCTAACTCTAATCATATTCTTCTACTACCTCTAACTTTTTCAAGTCCTCAATAAGCCAAGGTTCTTTGTCTGACCATTTGACAATAGGAAAATCAACGTTAAACATCCGCAATGGTTCTTGTCCTTTTACTTCACACGCTACACTGCTATTCCAACAATCAATTTGTTTACATGGTTTTGTGATATAAATATATAATTCACCAGATGCATCTCTTGCAAGGTATTCATACTGCTTGTCAAGATACTCCAGAAATGCTCTATCCTTCTTGCTTATTACTGGTTTTTCAATGTATTCAGATTCTGCCCATTCTCTTGTTTTCTTTCTGCAATCTTCATCGCAAAACAAACAAAGATCACATTCAACGCCATTGCATGAAACGATATGCCCACTTTTCTTTATTACTGCAATACTATCTCCACTACACGCGATCTCAATAATCTCTTTCGCAAACTTCTCTTTATTCTTCATCTCTTCCACCTCTTTACATTTTTAAAAGCAAATATATATTTTATCTTCATTCGCTGTTATCACATCTATTTGATTTATATCATAGCTTTTAAGTTCTTTAACTGTCATATCATCTGCTTTGTATTCAGTTCTGTCACTTGTATCAACTATAATAATATTTTCATAATTATTATCAAACAGCTTTTTAATCAAGTCCATCAAATCATTAATTACCATATTTTCATCCTCTTTCCTGCTCAAAACTTGAACAAACAGCATCAACCAATTCATCAATTTCTTCCTGAGTAATTTCCATTTCTTCTTCCTCTGCTGTCCTACCAAAATCTATTGACTCTAATGCCGTCTGAAAATCATAACCTCTATCTTCAACCATTTTTGCAATTTCCACATTCGTTTTAATCATTGTTCTGTTCTCCTTCTGATTTGTTTTTCTTTATTTTGTTGTTCCCCTTGAACTGATTATATAATAACATATGTCTTACTGTTTGTCAATATATTTTTATATAATATTTTATATTTATTTATATAATAAAATAAGCACCCATTGCTGAGTGCTATTTCTTATACCTATCTGATATTATTTTAGGTGTGCAATTATTCCAAGATATATTGTGATGTAAGCGCATATTATTTTTACTACCACCCATCATATTTACTGTTACACAACTAGGACAACACATTACACTATAAAAAGATTTGAGAAATGTTCCACTATCCAGATATTGCTCAGACATACCACCTTTTTGCTTTTGTGTTTGTACTTGTGTCAATGATATATCTGTATATGTAAACATTAGTTTTCCTTGTGTTCCTAACAGGCAATATGTGTTAACATCCTCGTTCACTCTTCCTTTAAATTCGAATTGCCTATCGGCTCTACAAAAGAAACTATTCATTGCTTTTCTGATAATCTTGTCCTTGAATCTTTTGTTATCCTTACCACCAATCAAATCACCACCTTGTGCAAATGCTACTGTATAGGCTTGTGTTATGTCAAGAAAATCTAACATAATATCGCAAATCTCGTCAAATGTTTTAACTGGTAGGACTACCAGTCTTTTATTTTGAATCATCCTATATTCAAAAGATGTGTAATCATCATCAAGTTCGAGGAAATATTTATATCCTAGTTTTCTAGCGATTTCAAAACAAGCATTTCTTGCATAGAATATCGTTCTACGTTCTTCAAAATTATCCATCTGGTCATATCTATCTGCTATATCCTGTTTGTCGAACATATACACATTTTCTTTCCCATAGATTCTATAGTAATCTTCTTCCATTTCGTCTTCGTTATCAATAACAAGAATTACCTTTCCTGTATAACCTGCTTTCCTCAACGTCTTTAATGTTTTAACATTGCTTGCCCTTCCATGTGTCAAAATAAATATAACAAAACTTTTATGTTTCATCTTCCTTACCTCGTAACAATGCAACCTGTTCTGACATTTGCACATATCCTTTTGCAATAGCATCCTCAAAATCAATAATAACTAGCGCACTGTCTTCCATAAGTTCTTGCATTTCTTTATTTGCGTGTGCATAGTATTCTGCTATTTTGCTGTAGTTAAAACATAAATGTCTATATGCTCCAAATCTTAAAAATTTCTTCTGTTACATTACTTTCTTTTATTCTTCGTAACAATTCAGCTGTTTTACTTGTATCACATAATTCTGTTATATCTGGTTCTTCGCCTTTTATCTCATACTGTGGGATATTTGTTTTCATCGTATACTTTTTTTCTTCTTGTTCTATTTCTTCTGCCAAATCAAAACCAAACAAATCCATGTTTAAATATTTTATTTCTTCCAGTTCTTGTGCTAATAAAACAGAATCCCATTCGCTTTCATTCAGTTTGTTATCTACAAGCCTATATGCTTTTATTTGTTCTTCTGTAAGTTCTTCTAATGTTACAGTAGGTACTTGTTTTAATCCTGCTTTCTTTGCTCCTAAGATTCTACCATGTCCTGCTACAACACAATTGTTTTTATCAATAATAACTGGTTGTGTAAAACCAAATTCTTTTATACTGTTTGCTATTTGTTCTACCTGTTCTTTACTATGTTTCTTTGCGTTCTTTTTATATGGTTTTAATTCTTTTATGTTTTTATAGATTATATTTAATTCCTGCATATGTTCTCCTTTCTATGTTCTTTGTTTTGTTCTTTCATTACTTTGTTATATTTACCCTTTTATTTATATATTATATTTATACTTCTTTGTTCTGTTTCGTTGTTGATTTGTTTTAATAATTAATACAATGGTGCTTTTTGTTTCTTATGTTTTCCTTTTTCGTATCTAATACAATACTCAGCTTTACATCCTCGCATCTTTCCTGTAATTCCTATATAATTACATAGCATACCATTATCGAGTTCATTTGCCCTCGTTGTTCTGTATTTACAAGTCTTACATAACTTGTATTTCTTTCTACGCTTCTGTACTGTTTCTTTATGTATTGTGATATAACTGCTCTTCTTTACATATGCCATATTATAACATCCTCTGTGTGCTTCTATTTTGCCCCTATTTTCCATTTTATATTTTAGGTGTATATTTTATAGGGTTACTACTTAATCAGGGTCGTATACCTCATTTCCCCAGTCCTCATCATCTTCTTCTGTAATCCATTCGCTATCATCTTCCACACTGCTTTCTAATGGTAAACCATTTTCAGCTCTTTGAATTTGTTCCTCAATTTCCTCTGTTGGTTTGTAGCCTGTTCCTTTTGGCATAAGATTAATAACAATTTGCTGTTGCTGTTCTCCACCGCTGTTCTGATACAGGTCTAACTTTTCCATCATTTCTGTTACATCACGAATAGCGTTCACATCACCAGAAAGTCCTTTTTTGAATAATGCAACCATTAATAACATTTCATTTGTTAGATGTTCTCCTTCAAAACCAAGACTGTTTAACAGCTTCTTTTGTTTTTCATTGCTTACCTCAGAACCAAGAATTACAGACATAACTTTTTGAATCTGCATCCTTTCACGCTTTTCCTGTTTCCTTTTTTCTACGTTTGCCTTTCTTGCTTCAATTCCTTTTCTGGCAATTGCTCTACGTTCCTCTGGACTACGTTGTGATAATGGAATTAGATTTGCCATTCTTCTTTCTTTTCCTGTCAGTTCTTCTTTGTTTTTTGTTTTCTTTGTTTCTGCCACTTTGTTTTGTTCAACTCCTTTTAATTTTGTTTTTTTTTATATTTTCACTTCAATAAATATTCCTATATGTTTAAATAGCCGGGAACATAGTCCCGGCATATTATCAATATTAGTTATGTTTTTACAATATGTTGGAAATAACACAAAAGAAAATACACATATCCATGCACCACTACATATAGTGAAATAAAACATGAAAGAAAGAAAATGTAAATATGGCTGTTTATTCACGCTCTCTGCTTTCAGAATTTAATTTAATAGTTACAAACTTTATTTACTCAAAATACTTTGGAGGACTTTGAAATAAATATGTGCTTCTCCTTTCTCATAACCAATATTGATATTTCTATATTAAGGCAGATATTTTTCTGGCTATCACTCTTGGCTTTATCCTGCTTGCCACTCCGTTATTTATATATATTATATTACCACAAACAGATTTATTTGTCAACTCTTTTTTCTATATAAATAATAAAACTGGTCAAAATTCTTTTTCGTTTCTCTGTTCCTGCTGTCCCTTAACATCTGATTGATTTTTTGAAACTCTATGTATTTTTCACAATTCGTATGGCAATATATTGTTCTTTCTTCGCACCAATAGCACGGTGCTTTTATATTCTCATTCATTTTAATTTTCCACGGTTACTTAGATATTCTTCCAACTCATACAAGTACTGTATTGCTTCGCCTGCATTGTCTTTTCTCATAACTATATAGCCGTCCTCGTCTAATAGAGTAAATCTTTGTTTTGGTATCGGTATTGTTTTTCCTCCATGTTTCTGCACATTTGTATATAACTGTCTGATATATGCCAGAATGAATACAATAGCGACACTATATATAAATGCTTTCACGGGTTCTACGTTCTGATATACGAGCCATACAGGAAAAATAATCTGAATAACCATAGCAACATTGCTTAAATTTTTTATCAGCAATCTTAAACAATACGCTACTATCTGCCATGCGGGTAATAATAACATACGCAACAATTGTATTACTTTTTCTTTAATCTGTATTACTTTCTCTTTAATCCCCATTTGTATATATCCTCCATTCCGTTTATTTTGTTCTTTACTTCATTCTTAACTCTTTCTCTGTATGGATTTACTTTGCACACTTCACACTGGTATTTGTTTTGTTTCAGATAAGCAAGTTCTGTTGCCTGTTTGCATATGTTACAATGTCTATTGTGAATTTCTTCTTCATCCAACATTGCGTACACTTTTAATAATATCGTTGGCAATCCTTTACCGCTCTGCTTCTCGAATTTATACGTTAAATCCTTGCTATTGTTTACTGCTATAAATTCTCCACTCACCCATTTACAAGCCTGTAAATAAGCATTTTTCATCGTTCTATCCGTGAATTCTTTTTGGTATACTTCTACTGCTATTAACATGGCTCATTCCCCTTTGTTATGATTTTGCTTTCAATTCCTCTTCCAATTTCACTCTTGCTTCTACCGCTGATTTATCAGCTAATTCGTTTAGTAAGTCACCTCTGTGACCTTTCACTTGAATGAAAGTAATTTGTAAATTCTTTTCATATACAAGTTTATACATCTTTTCCCAAATATGTTTGTTTTTAACTTCCTTACCGTCTTTTGTTTTCCAACCATTGACACGCCACCTTGAAAGCCAACCTTTTGTTATGGCGTTCACTACATAGGACGAATCACTATAAATAGTCACCTCATACCTGTTTATTTTTAAGGATTTTACTAACGCCATATAAACTGCTGTTAATTCCATTTCATTATTTGTTGTTAATTGTTTGCTTCCAGTAACAATGTTTGTTTTAATTCCTCTGTCACATGGAATAGCTTCTACATAAGCCCAACCACCTACACCGGGATTTCCTCCGCAACTTCCATCTGTATAATATGCCGCCTGTTTCATTTTTCGTTCCTACCTTTCACAATATCAACATAGATTTTAATTATTGACTTTGCAACTATTTCCCACAATGTTATACCGTTTACTGTTCCAATCCATTTACGCTCACTGTTTAATAATCCCATATGCCAGAATTGAAACACTTTTTTGTTTTTTCTGTTTGTTTCTCTATATGCTTCAATACCTTGTAAATTATAGCCATAATGCTCACATATTCCCATCAGAGCATTTTCTAATAATTCTATAGGTAACTTCCCATTTGTTTTGATTCCTTCACGTTCTGCTAACTTTGCTACTGGTTTAACCTTCCACAAGAATTTATTTAATTTTATCTTGTTTTCTTCCTTCGTACAATCCAATGATACTAAGTGTTCTGTTGTTATTTTTGTTTTAGGTTTTGTTTCTGTTTTCATCGCATCCACCCGTATTAAAAAAGGATGGACAATAGCAATTTTATTTTGCCTACCATCCATCCTTTTATAGTGATTTTGTTTTTGATACCAAGTAAAGAGTCTATGTCGAATATATTTTATTTGTTTCGTTTACAAGTTACATTTTGTGGAAATTAGATTTCCCATTCATCATCGTCTTCTGCTTCTTCGTCTTCCCAGTCTTCGCTATCTGCTTCTTTTGCTTCTGCATCTGCCTTTTTCAGAAGTTCTGCATATTTCTCCGGTTTCTGTTTCGGCTGTGTTTTGATTCCTCTGTCTACACACATCTTATACAGTTCTTTTGCTGGCTTTCCTGCATATGGGTCAGATTCTTCTTCGTCTTCATCGTCCCAATCTTCATCCTCGGCTTCTTCCGGTTCTTCTTTCTTTGCAGGTTTGGTAGCTTTCTTTGGCTCTGCCTTTGCTGTTGCTTTCTTCTTTGCAGGTTCGATTTCTCCATTGTCCAGTTTTTCCAGTAACTCAATCAGAGCATCTTTTTTTCTGGATTTACACATAGAGGAAATACCACGTTTACAACACAGTGCATACAGGTCTTTAGCGCTCATGCTTTCATAATCTTCACCAGATTCATCCGGCTCTTCTTTTGCTTTCTTTGCACTTGCTTTCTTTGTTTCAGATTTTTCTTCCTGCACTTCTGTAACATCTTCTGCTTCTGCATCCACAATATCACCATCCTGATTTGTTTTCAGTCCAGTTTCAACAACTCTCGCTGTTACTTTCGGAATTGCTGATAACAGGTCTAACAGGAATGGACTGTTATCCATTGCTACTGTTCTTGCGAATAATGGGTATCTGCTACCGATTTCTTCGATGTTCTCCTTGTTTGTTCCATACAGTTCTTTTGCCGCTTCATATGCGCTCCAATTCTTTGCCATAATTTTGTTTCTCCTTTTCTGTTTTTCTTTGTTCTTTTATTTTTTTTGCTTCAACTTCTGTTGTTGATTTTATTCTAACACAAGTCTAACATTTTGTCAACAACTATTTTTATTTTTCTGAAACTTTTTTCAGTGCTTCATCGACTGCAAGTTTCAGACTTTTTAAACCATCCTCGGACATAATTCCAAGACCACCTCTGAGAAAAACTTTTCTTTCTTTTCCTTCTTCCTCTGTTACCAACTGTTCTGCAACAGAATAGCCCAGTGTTTCTCCTTCCAGATTCTGTGCTTCTGAAATTACCACATTTCTTTTTTCTTTAATTCTCGCTTTTGCAAGTTCTGTGTAATTTAATCTTCCCATTCGTTTGTTTCACTTCCTTCCTGTTCTTCCTCACCATTATCTGGTAATTCGATTACAGCCACAAAACGTAACTGTATATAATCTTCATCTACAAGACTACAAATGTTATCAAGATTCACATTATCAACCATAGACTTGAATGGAATCTTTGCATTTCCGTCTTTGTCGAAGTTTACAGCACCAATTGTAAAAATTCCAAGGTTCATAGCTTTACCAGTTCCACATTTTGCCTGTACTGTAATGTCACTATTTAATCCCTGTAACAATTCCACACTCGTAAGAATTTCATCATAGCGCAACTTGAAAGTAACTTGCACTGTTTTATTTTTTCCAATGTTCATACCTTCAAACGTTGCAATACCTTTTTGTTTGAATTTCTTTTCCAAATCAATATTCCTTTCTGTTCTGTGTTATAGTTCTTCTTCTGTTCTTGTTTCTTTCCTTCTGCATTGTTTCATAATGTTCTTGTTCTTTTTGTTTTTCTTTTAAGAAAAGTTTTCTTGCTTCAATACTTTGTTTTGCTTTATGTTTATCTACTTCAAGTAAAACATTGTTTGTATTGTTTGTTTTAATATCTGTATTACTTGAACTCGAAGAGTTCTGTAATATGTGGCATGAAGTCGAAGACTTCAAACCCCCTTTTCTTTTCTCCCCCTTATCATACACCTTGTCAAGTGCTTTGTCAACATTTTTTTTATATTTTTTTTCTAACAATGGTGACAGCTTACTTTCTTCTTTTTCTCGTTCTTCTTTTAATTCTTCTAACACAGATTGCCTTACAAGGTCTTTAAATGCTTCTATATCAGATTCTTTTATCGAAAGCCATACTTCATCTGTATTAAGGAATTGAAAAGCAAATACAGGTAACTTATGGGCTTCTATTGCATGAGATTCTAGTGTATGTAAATATTCTTGCTTTACTGTAAAAGAACTGTTATCTGTTGATTTTAACTCACATATACAATGGTCTGATTGACCGTCACACTTTTCTATCCATGTTGCGCCTGAGTTTCGGGTAGGTTTAAAACCTATCCTTTTCATTACTTCTGCTTCATTCTTTCTATACCATTTTGTACTACGTTTATTCATGTTTTGTTAGCACCTCGCACTGTTTCTTGTATTTACAAGTCCAACACGCAACAATTCTTTTACTATAAGATTTTCCAAAACACTTTACTAAGTTTCCTAACTTTTGTTTTGTGATATGTTCATTTGTGCAATCTACATGACAACAGCAACTCATAAGACAATCATCACACAATGTTTCATATCTTTTTTTTCAATTTTCATTTTATTATCTCCTTATATTTTTACATAAGAAAAGGGCAATATAGATATGCTTTAGAAGCCCCTATTTATGCCCTATTTTCCATTTTTATTCCTCAGCTAATTTACACCTTATATCATCTTCGATAAAATCCAAATAAGGTTGAAAAGAAGCACAGGCACGGGAACGCATTTCTTTAAATTCCTCAGTACCAAACAAATCTTTATAACGTGTCTCAGCTTCTACTATTTCCTTTGTATAAGATGCTATGTCCATGCTATTCTCCTTTCTGCTGTATGATTGATAATATTTTTTGTTTGTCTTCTGTTACAAGTCTATGCCACAAATCAAAACCTGTTGTACCATCATAATCATAAAACGCATAACCATATTGAGTACATTTCTTAATCCATTGCACTGTATGTTTTTGTTGTATTGTTACAAGCTGTTTTGCTATTGCATCATATTCTCTGTCAGTTATAACACTGTTATCTGCTTCATAGTATAGGTAGGAATGAATTAATATAACACGCTGTAAAAAACTACATTTTAATTTGTCAGACCAATATACAGGCAAATTATACATAATCTTCAATGCTCCTTTCTGGTAACATTGCTATCTTATATGCTAATTTACAACATTTTCTCCATTGTTTATGAAACGCTTTATTTGTTATTATACCATAATCTGACGTAGTACACATTACATTTGTTTCTTCTGTTCCACTTAATGTTTTATATTCCCATACAACAGGGCAAGTGTATTGACAATCTCTATAGCTTCTATCACTTATAATTTCAAATTGTGGTGCATGATTTATATATTTATTACGGAACATACAACAAAAGCAATCAGCATTTACCATTGTTTGTCTATAATATGATATGTTTTCATCATAATATTCTTTTTCAACTTCTGTCACTGCTTCATTCTTAAAGTCTTTATTCAATAAAATCATTGTTTCAAGATATTCATTCTTATATTTCCATATGTTGTCATACATGTTTTCTTTGTCTACTGCTATTGCGTGTGCAATCCATTTCCACATTTTCCGATGTTCAAGAACTGCTTTACGTTTATGAAATAAAATCCAATCCCTTTCTAGCTGTTCTTGTTCTCCATATGTTATTTTCTTGCTTCTCATTTTGTTACCTCCTTACTTGTTTAACTTGTTATCTTTTACTCAATTACATTTTAACATAACAACATTTTATTTGTCAATAACTATTTTGATTTGAAATTCTTTTTATTTTTAAATATTTTTATTGTAAATATT
>ERZ824575.776-NODE-776-length-36967-cov-14.198174_pt1 | contig 36967 bp, 28 predicted proteins | sample MGYA00519470_ERZ824575 | MGnify/ENA primary metagenome ERZ824575 (study PRJEB31778, sample SAMEA3449170) | human gut metagenome | biome: human gut; feature: human-associated habitat; material: faeces | place: United Kingdom | collected 2010/2012 ...
TTGCGACAGCTTGTTTATTCTATCAAAATGTTTTTCATTTGTCAAGAACTTTTTTGTTTTCTTTTGCATATCTGTTTTAAGGCAAAAGAAAGCGCAGGGGGTGGGATTCGAACCCACGCGCCCTTGCGGACAAACGGTTTTCAAGACCGCCTCGTTATGACCACTTCGATACCCCTGCGTGTCACAATTAATACTTAATTGTTTAGTTGTCTGCACTTGTTCAGCGCAGGATTTATATTATCATCAATGTTACAATATGTCAACACTAATTTCTATTTTTTTTACATTTTTCTGCGTTTCTTTAAAAAAAGTTCTGCAATCCCCATATCTTCAGGAGTTGTGACCTTTATATTTTCATACGAGCCCTCTATGAGCTTTACTTTTGTGTCACTCCCATACTCTACTATCATTGCATCATCCGTAATTGCCGGCACATTTTTCCCATATGACATGTCACTAAACAGCTTATCATAGGACTGAGCCAGCAAATCATATTCAAAGCATTGCGGTGTCTGAATCTGCCACAGGCTTTTCCTGTCAGGAGTATTTGCTGAATATCCCAATTCATCTGACACCTTTATTGTGTCCTTTACAGGCATTCCTGCTACGCATGCTTTTTCTTTTTCAACCGTATGCATAGAACGAACTATTATTTCATTATCCACCAGAGGGCGTGCGCCGTCATGGATCAGCACATAGTCCGTGCCGTTTGCTGCTTTAAGCCCCTCATATACAGAGTTGTAGCGCTCTTTGCCCCCCTGCACTATTGCTTTCACCTTCTTAAAGCCATATTTTTCAATTATCGAATGTCTGAAATACTCAATATAATCCGCACTGCAGACTATAACTATTTCATCCACCGGACTATCCTCAAATGCTTTTATACTATAATAAATCACAGGCTGCCCCAAAAGCTCCATATACTGCTTTGGCATATTACTTTTCATCCGGCTTCCTGTACCGGCTGACAGTATGATTGCTGTGTATTTCTTCTTATCCATATTCCTTTATTTTCCTATCCATGATAAATCTGCACATTATGTTTGCACCCCGGTGTAACCGGAAGCAATTACAGAATCATTCACCAAGTTTTAAATTCGGAACCGCATTCAGATCAAGTCCAGACCTCTTACCTGCTATAAAATCATAGTATGCTGCCGCACCTATCATAGCAGCATTGTCTGTACACAGTATCGGTGACGGACGATAGAATTTAACACCCTTGCGCGCGCACATTTCCTCCATCGCATGACGGATAATACCATTAGAAGCAACGCCTCCCGCAATGGCAAATTTGTCCATTTTAAACTCATCTATGGCATTCTCAGCGTGTCCGACAAGCACATCTGTAACCGCCTGTTGGAACGATGCTGCCACGTCTGCCTGGTTTATTTCCAGTCCCTTCATCCTGCAGCCGTTTAAATAATTGAGTACTGCTGATTTAAGCCCGCTAAAGCTGAAATCATAAACTCCGCCCACAATCTTTGCTCTCGGGAACTCTATGCTGTGCGGGTCACCCTCATGTGAAACCTTTTCTATCTTAGGACCGCCCGGATAGCCAAGTCCTATTGCTCTCGCTACCTTGTCAAATGCCTCTCCTGCCGCATCATCCCTCGTGCGTCCGAGGATCTCATATTTACCGTAATCTACCACTCTCACCAGATGCGTGTGTCCTCCTGATACGACGAGTGCCAGAAATGGCGGCTCTAAGTCTTTATTTTCTATATAATTTGCGCTGATATGTCCCTCTATATGGTGCACTCCGACAAGAGGAATGTTTCTTGCGTATGCTATAGCCTTTGCTTCTGCCACGCCTACAAGCAGTGCTCCTACGAGCCCCGGACCATATGTTACGCCTATTGCGTCTATATCGTCGAGTGTCATATGTGCATCTGAAAGTGCCTGCTCTATAACCTGATTAATTTTCTCAATATGCTTTCTGGAAGCTATCTCCGGTACTACCCCTCCATATAAAGTATGAAGAGCTATCTGCGATGAAATCACATTACTTCTCAGATCACGTCCATTTACTACAACTGCCGCCGCAGTCTCGTCGCATGAGCTTTCAATTGCAAGTATTTTAATTTCTTTTTTTGTTTCTGTATTTTCTGTCATTTTATTACACCAATCTTAATTATATTACTCTATTCTGTTTCCGTATCAGAATCTGCAGCAATCTTATAAAATGTAAGAATCCTCCAACAGCCTTCCTTATCCTGCCTGAGTACATATTCCTGATATGTCTTAGAATACGAGCTGCCCTCCTTCATGAAGTATGATGCCTTGACATATGCAATTTTACTACCATTATCGGTGACATATTTTACATCATTGCTGTCACACACTCCAGTCTGAGCAAGTGTAATGCCCTGGTCCTTGTAGCTTTGCGCATCTGCCGTGACAGACTGTTTGTAGGTATCCTTTGGATTGTTTGCTGCAAGCTCGTCATCAAAAAGCTTAAGCGCCTGGTCGGTGAGTACATCAAGCTCTTCATCGCTATACTGCATACCATAGTAGCACTTCACAATCCTGTTATAAAACTTCACCACCTCACGAGGTGTCTGCGGATAGTTCTTGTCGAGATCCTTAGTTGTTATTCTTTGTACCTCGGTCAGTACCTTTTCCTTTTGATTAGCCCTTTTAGACTTGTCGTTTACGACATAAAACGAACCACATATCGCGGCAATCAGCGCTATTGTTAAAATAACTATACCTGTTTTCTTCATATCGTCCCTCCTTAGTCCTCGTCAAACATGAGCTCCACGCTCTTTGCGTCCTTTCCAAGATATGCGTTTGCAAAAATATCCCTCACCTGTGGCATATAGTCATCTGCCCTGACAAGTGACGGCGAAAAATGTGTAAGCCACAGCTCCTTCACACCGGCTCTCTTTGCCATGTCTGCTGCCTCGTAAAAGGTCATATGCTTATACTGCTTTGCTTTTACTATCTTTTCCTTTTCAGCATACATGCCCTCGCAGATAAAAAGGTCTGATCCCTCTGCTGCCTCCACTATGTGCTCAAGTGGCCTTGAGTCCGTACAATATGTGACCTTTATGCCCTTTCTTGCAGGTCCAAGCACCATATCCGGAGTATACACTCTGCCCTCAAATTCAACGGTATTGCCTTTCTGAAGAGGATTCCACAGGCGCATCGGAATTTCTTTTTCCTTTGCTCTTTCCACGGAAAATCTGCCACTACGCTTTATCTCAACTGAATAGCCATAGCACAGCACCGCATGCTTTACGCGGAATGCATGTATATGATATCCGTTCATCTCAAAATATTCATCCTGCTCATTGAGCTCTATGCATTTTATCTCAAAAGGCAGCTCCGGCGCAATCGTCCGAAGTGCAGTGACAACCCTTGTAAGCCCCTTAGGTCCAATAATGGTAAGCGGCTCGGTGCGCTCGGCATTTCCCATTGTAAGAAGAAGCCCCGGCAATCCGCTGATATGGTCTGCATGAAAGTGGGTGATGCATAAAATATCTATCGGCTTGAAATTGATTCCGGCCTCCTTCATCGCAATCTGCGTTCCCTCACCGCAGTCAATAAGTATATTGCTGCCGTTATATTTTAGCGAAAGTGCCGTAAGCCATCTGTTTGGCAAAGGCATCATGCCTGCTGTTCCAAGTAAACACACGTCTAACATAAATTTTCCTCCGCAGTATAGGACATGATGACACCGTCCTCTACCGGATGCTCATATAGATTTTTTCTGATTCCAAGGTTTACAAACCCCATCTTCTGATACAGTGATATCGCAGCCTCATTAGTCACCCTGGCTTCGAGCACAATGCGCTCAACACCTGACTCTTTTGCCTTTTCCTGCAAGCATCTGATAAGATGTGCACCCACACCTTTTCCTCGTGCTGATTTTTTGACTGCTATATTGGTCAGCTCTCCCTCATCAAATGACACATACGTGCACTGATACCCCAGTATCTCGCCATCCTCCTGTGCCACAAGCATGATATTCTCCGGAAGCCTCATGGCATCCAAAAATCCCTGTCTGCTCCAGGGCTGTGTGAAGCTGTCTTTTTCTATCTGCGCCACCGAGTCTGCATCCTCCGGCTCCATGGGTCTTATTATCATATTCTAAAATTTCTCTCCTTTTCCTGTCTCTCTCTCTCCGCCTGTGATAATCTGAGATACTCAGGCTTATGGTCTGCTGCATTTTCTGCCCTGCCCTGCTCATAGAGCACCTGTCCAAGACATGCTACAGCCGATGCTCTTTGCTTATTGCACATGGCAGGTGCAAAGTCATAGTCCACCTTTACGTGCTCATTGATATAATCCCTGAACACATCCACTCCGTCTCCAAGGAAAATCACCCTGCGGCCGAGCTCATTGATTTGGTCAACTATCTCTTCTATCATCACTACGCACTGTGGCAAAATGGTGTTCATCCTGCCATCAGTAAAATCATACAGCCCTGTATAGGTCTGCTGCCTTCTTGCATCCATAAGCGGACACACAACATCTGCACTGCCCCACAGATTGTATGCAAGCGCATCTACAGTAGGCACAGAAACTATCTGCTTATCCAGTGCCATTGCAAGCCCCTTCGCCGTCGCAGAGCCTATACGAAGCCCTGTGAACGATCCAGGTCCTGCTGAGACTGCAATAAAATCTATTGTCTTAAGGTCAAGCTCTGTCATCTTAGCCACCTCATCAAGCATCGGAAGAAGTGTCTGCGAATGTGTCTTTTTATAATTTATCGTGTATTCTCCTATCAGATTATCGTCCGATACGACAGCCACACTGGCCACAAGCCCAGAGCTGTCAAGCGCAAGTATCTTCATTATAAAACCTCTTTTATTGTTATTTTTCTATAGTCAAAGCCTTTTTCCAGGTCTTTTTCAATAGTAATCTCTTTTCTCTTCTTTGGGAGTATCTCCTCAATGAGATTTGCCCACTCTATCATCGTAAGCCCATCTCCGTAGAAATAATCCTCATAGCCTATTTCATCCATCTCCTCGATGTCACCAATCCTGTATACATCGAAATGATAAAACGGAAGCCTCCCCTCCTCGTACACCTGCACTATGGTAAATGTAGGGCTGTTTATCGGCTCTGTGATGCCAAGCCCCTCTGCTATGCCCTGCGTGAGCACTGTTTTACCCACTCCTAAATCACCCACAAGTGTACACACATCCCCGGGCTTTGCCTGCTGTCCAAGCGTAACCCCAAGTGCATGCGTATCATCTGCCGAAAAGCTTTCTATTACTGTTATATTTCCTTCACTACTCATATTACCAGCTTATACCCTTATCTATTTATTTTATCTTATATCTATTTTGTTTATTTGATTTTCAGTCTGTATTTCTCCAGTGTACTGCCTGCCAGCTCCTTTAACGGCTCATAGCTGTCGCCCAGCTGCTCCTTTGAGAGAATGTATGCATTCTTCCTGTTGCTGAATATAAGTATCCTCTTATCATTTGCCACGAATCTGTACACCTGCTCCCACGGAAGCTGCGCCATCTCCTCGCCCTGGCTTACTTTTATGTTCTTTTCATCTATCTCAAAATGCAGTGGCTTTGAGAAAACTTCATTTGTCTTCATAATCATCTTTACCCTGCCCTTGAGTGAAAACGGCACATATAGCAGCACCAGAATACCAACTATAATATAAAGCACCACATACTCCGTATTGCCTTTTTGTGCGCTTAACACTGCTGCCGCAGCCAAGAGCACAGCAAACAGCAATGATATGACACCCTGACTGCCCTTGTACGCCTGCTCTATATTAAATGAATATAAATCTTTTTCTGTTACTTTTACATCAAATTCAAGCTTCATGTCCTGCTCCCAACTAAATATTTGGGTTTATTATAACATTCCTTTTAAAAAAAGAAAAGAGCGCAATTGACTGCGCTCTTTATGTTTGTGACTAATATATATTGTGTCAGGTATTTTCTCTATCCTCTGCCCTTTAAAACCGGTGACAGTCTCTTGTATATAAGCACTGTGATAAGTGTTGATATAAGTCCCTTTACGATGGTAAACGGAACATTGAATATTAAAAGTGCCTGCCACAGCTTGCCTACTGATGGGAGAAGTTTGCTGTATGCATCCATGATTTCATTTATTGGTGTAAACTTCTCATATGCTGGATATACAATAAACAGGTTTGACGGGAAGCTGATGATTCCCATTATAACTGAGCCGACTATCGCACCAATGATGGCACCCTTTTTAGTCTTGTTCTTCTTGTATATAAGCCCTGCCGTTCCTGTAAATACTGCTCCGAGAATAAAGTTTGAAAGCTCTCCTACCGTAAAGCTCTGTGTTACTGTACAGTGAAGCAGGTTCTTGATAAACTCTACAATCACTCCTGCTAACGGTCCGTATGCAAATGCTCCGATAAGTGCAGGCAGGTCTGAAAAATCAAACCTAATAAAAAACGGCATGATTGGAATTGGAAACTCGAGGTACTGAAGTACAAATGCAAGTCCGCTTAACATTCCTGTGCCGACTAAAAGTCTGATGTTTACTTTTGATTTTGTGTTGTTTGTTGTTACGTCCATTTTACACTCCTTTGATGCTTAAGGAATCCTGAGGATATTGTGAGTGCAGCTATCTAAAATCTGAATAGCTGCTTTAAAAAATCCCGGAAGAAAATCTTCCGGGACTTAATATCACAGTGTAATGACACCTAATAATCTTCTCTCATCCAGACTATACTGTCGGCTTCGGAATCACACCGAATCATGCCTTGCGGCTCGTGGGCTGTACCACCGGTAGGGAATCTCACCCTGCCCTGAAGAATTCCTATTTTTTTTACAAATTTATGATATGCACTTTGAAGTGTTTTGTCAAGGTGTTTTTAATTATCAAGAATAATATTGTCAAAGAAATTATTTTTCTTGCCCTTTATGTAGTGTGGCTTTTTGTTTCTGTTGTTATTATTCTTGCTGCCTGTACTATTTCTATCGTTTCTGCTATTCCTGCCGCCGTTATTTCTATTACTTCTGTCAGCCTTGTTATCGTCATTGTTTTTTCCACTGCCGCTGTGTTCTGACTTACCGGCCTTGTCTGTGCCCTGTCCGATTTTCATGGTAAGCTGGATGCGCTGCTTTTTGAGGTCAACGCTCATAACCTGCACATCTACTATATCTCCTACACTGACAGCCTCAAGCGGGTGTTTGATATAGCGGTCACATATCTCTGAGATATGCACAAGTCCGTCCTGGTGTACTCCTATATCCACAAAGCATCCGAAATCTATTACATTTCTGACTGTGCCCTTTAACACCATACCCGGTGTGAGGTCCTTCATCTCAAGGACATCGCTTCTTAGAATTGGCTTTGGCATATCCTCACGTGGGTCTCTTGCCGGCTTTTCAAGCTCTTTTACGATGTCACGCAATGTGATTTCACCAACTCCTGCCTCGTCTGCGAGCGCCTTGTAATCAGATACTTTCTTTGAGATTCCAACTACATTTCTGTTCTTTACATCCTCCATTGTGTAGCCAAGCTTTTCAAGCACTGCCTTTGTGGCATCATATGACTCAGGATGCACGCCTGTGGCATCAAGCGGGTTCTTTCCGTCTGAGATACGCATGAAGCCTGCACACTGTTCAAATGCCTTCGGTCCAAGCTTTGCTACCTTAAGAAGCTGTGAACGTGATGTGAATTTACCGTTTTCCTCTCTGTAGTCCACGATGTTTTTGGCAATAGTCTTTGAGATGCCTGATATGTACTCAAGCAGTGAAACTGATGCTGTATTTAAATCTACACCAACCTTATTTACGCAGTCCTCTACAACTCCTCCGAGTGCCTCTGAGAGCTTTTTCTGGTTCATATCGTGCTGATACTGTCCGACTCCGATTGACTTTGGATCAATCTTTACAAGCTCAGCGAGCGGATCCTGAAGTCTACGCGCCATGGATGTGGCACTTCTTTGTCCCACATCAAAATTCGGAAACTCCTCCGTGGCAAGCTTGCTGGCTGAATATACTGACGCACCTGCTTCATTTACTATGATGTACTGCACCTTTACCGGAATTTCCTTTAACAGCTCGACAATCACCTGCTCTGACTCACGCGATGCTGTTCCGTTTCCGAGTGAGATAAGAGTGACATGATGCTTGTCTATGAGCTTTTTGATTACGGCCTTTGCCTCCTCGACCTTGTTCTGTGGTGCTGTCGGGTAGATTACTGTGGTATCGAGCACCTTTCCTGTAGGGTCTACGACAGAAATCTTGCAGCCTGTACGGAATGCCGGATCCCATCCAAGCACAACCTGTCCTGCAATTGGAGGCTGCATGAGAAGCTGCTCCAAATTCTTTCCGAATACCTTTATGGCACCATCCTCTGCTTCCTCTGTCAGATTGTTTCTGATTTCACGCTCTATGGCAGGGGCAATAAGCCTGTCGTACGCATCCTCCACTACCTCTGTGAGTACGGCTGCTGTAGGCGCTCCATCATTTGTGATAACCTTCTTTTTAAGATATTTTATGATATCCTCTGTCGGTGCCTCTATCTTTACTGTGAGGATTTTTTCCTTTTCACCACGGTTAATTGCGAGTGTTCTGTGACCAGCCACCTTGGAAAGAGCCTCATCAAATTCATAGTACATCTCATAGACAGACTCCGCCTTTGGATCCTTGGCTGTCGATATAAGACGCCCCTTTTGCATGGTAAGCTCTCTGATTTTTGTTCTGTAACCGGCATTGTCTGATACGTTCTCTGCAATGATATCCTTTGCTCCGGCAAGTGCAGCCGCTTCATCTGCCACGTCTTTTTCTGCATCCACATATTTAGCTGCTTCTGCCATGATATCAACAGACGATTCCTGCGCTAAAATGGTCTGTGCCAGTGGCTCTAAGCCCTTTTCCTTTGCGATTGTGGCACGGGTTCTTCTCTTCGGACGGTAAGGTCTGTACAAATCGTCAACCGCCACCTGTGTCTGTGCCTCAAGGATTGCCTTCTTAAGCTCATCCGTAAGCTTGCCCTGCTCCTCAATGCTTGCAAGCACTGTCTGCTTCTTGTCCTCAAGATTACGTAGATATGTCAGTCTGTCGAAGAGATTTCTGAGCACCTCATCATTTAATGAGCCGGTTGCCTCCTTTCGGTATCTGGCGATAAAAGGAATGGTGTTTCCCTCATCTATCAGCTTGACAGCGGCCTCGGCCTGTCCTTTTTTAATCTGCAGTTCTTCTGCAATTGCAGCAATAATATCCATTTTTTTACCTCTTTAAAAAACTTATTCTTTTCGTATTATAAATGAAGTGATACAATAAAATCAACTTTATAGAAAGGAATTTTATTATGGATCCACAAAAATTTGATTATAATCAGGATTATAACTATAATTTCGGCAGCAATTATGGGCCGGGCTTTAATCCCAACAACAATTTCTACAATAAACGCTCACGCAATATGGAGGTTGCAGCACTTGTGCTTTCAATAATTGCCATCGCGTCGTGCAGCTGTATTTATGTGTCTATCATATGCGGCTCGCTTGCCATGATTTTTGCGTTACTGTCAAAAGGCGGTGCCACCTCAATGAGCAGCATGGCTATGACCTCATTCTGGATTGCGTTTGCCGCTGTTGTTATCACTCTTATTATCTATATCGGTTCGTTTGCCGCCATGCTTCACGAATATGGAAGCATAGAGGGTATATTAAAGGAATACCAGAACCTGACCGGTATCGACTACAATGAGCTACTTAAGCAGATGAATACCGCAAAATAATATAAGCATATTTTTGACTATACAGTTTACCACAATAATGGCAAGTGCAAGCCACATATATAATGGCCTGAAGTGCATTCCGATGTGCAGCCTGCCGCGGCTTATCCGCTGCAGTGTCTGTGACAGCATAAACCAGCCGCCCAAAACGGCTGTATACGGCACAAACGGATGGAGTACAAACGACCTTATCAAATGTCCGTGCAGCAGCGCAAATGTGGCTCTCGTGCCACCGCACCCCGGACAATAGTAGCCTGTATATGCGTGCAGCGGACATGGAGGCACCTTTGTGAGTATCTGCGTACCGCATACTCCAATCACTGCCGCAAGAGCCGCAAATACAGCTATGCATATCCAGCCCGTTATATAGAAATACCTGTCGATTGTTTCATCTGTCTGCATGATATGTGTGGTCCTTCCTGTGATTTTGTGTAACCATATGAATACAAGTATATGCTATATATCTGACAATTGTCAAAGCATTAATTTAAACATTAACTTAAGCATTAATTCAAAACTATTATTTCAGGAGAAATATAATGAACCCAAAAAAGAAATCCAAAGAATTAAAAAGAATATCAAGAGAGAACCTGAACGGAAGATACAGACTTAGCATGAGCGTTTTTCTCACTGTCACACTCATAAATCTGTTTAGTGATCTGCCGTTTACCTACCTGCTCGGAAATGTATATGCGACAAAGGTTCAGACCGTCATCTACTACATTGCCGAGGTGCTTTTATCTATCGTGGTCGGCGTGCTGCAGATGGGACTCATACGTTTCCACCTTAATATGGCAAGAAAGAAAGAGTGCCGTATCAGCGATGTATTCTACTGCTTTATGAATCACTCCAACAGATATTTTGGAGCATACATCATATATTATGCCATCTCTATGATTGCAAAGGCGCCTTTCCTTGTAGCCAGAAACTTTTTCAAGCTAAGCGGCGACACTATGGGAATTGCTATCGCTTTATATGCTGCAAGTGCTGTGCTCAGCTTTATTGTACTGGTTCTGTTTCCGTTTTACCTGTATCTGGTGCTCTCTCGCGATGATTTATCAGTATTTGCATGCCTGACTCATGCAATAAAGCTGATTCGCGGCAACATACTCAGAGTCATTTACATTAACGTAAGCTTCATCGGTATGCTTGTGCTTTGCGTGCTGTCGCTCGGCATCGGCCTGCTCTGGGTGGAGCCTTACTATGAGCAGACCTTTACAAATCTCTTCCTCGATGTGACAGGGGAGCTGCCGGCTGTGGACTGCGCGGTGTAACGGCTTATATAATCGCTTGTGCATGGAGCGCTTCGAATTCAGGTTCTGTAAGTGCATGAAGCGCCCGGTGCACAGATTATATATCACTCCGCTCTCATAACTCCTTAGTCTAGTGGGAGTAAATGCCGTCATCCGCAGAGCTTATCAGGCGCGGAAAATCAAACGCGCATTTTACCTCAATATCTAAATTCAGGCTATGCTGCTTGAACGAGTATTTTCCGCGCCGCTTTTGCTGATGACGGCATATAACTCCCACACGACACATCGTAAATCGAACGTAGCGACATACAATCTGTGCACCGAGCGTTCCATGCACTAATATACTTCTTCTATTTATCTTACTGCTCCATGCACTTACTCAACTTTTATCGAAATTTCCGAACATGTGGGATATATAATCCGCATCCCACCCGCTACACGCACCCACTCTCAACCTAAAATCGAAGCTCTACATCTTTAGCAACCGGTCCATAATCCTTGCTGCAACGCAGCTCTTGTCCATGATTTCAAGCTCTGTGCAGTCGTCAGCCGTGATGAGTGTGACCACATTGGTATCTGTTCCAAAGCCTGCGCCTGCTACCTTTAGGTTGTTTGCCACTATCATATCTGCATTTTTCTTTGCAAGCTTTGCTTTCGAGTTTTCAAGCATATTCTGGGTTTCCATAGAAAAACCGCATATAAGCTGTCCCTTAGCCTTGTGTGCTCCGAGGTATGAAAGGATGTCCTCTGTGCGCTCAAGCTCAATTACAGACTCATATGAGCTGTCATTTTTCTTTATTTTCTCATCAGCCGGATGTGATGGGCAAAAATCCGCTACTGCTGCGGTCATGATGATAATATCCTGTTCAGCAGCCTTTGATTTCACCACGTCTGCCATGTCTGCGGCCGATGTCACATTTACCACATCTACAAACATAGGTGGCTCAACCGATACTGAAGCGTTGACCAGTGTAACATGCGCACCGCGGAGCATACAGTTTTCTGCTATGGCACGCCCCATCTTGCCTGTTGAGTGATTGGTGATAAAACGTACCGGGTCTATTTTTTCCTGCGTCGCTCCGGCTGTGATGAGTACGTTTTTGCCCGCCAGGTCCTTTTCACAGGCTATTGTCCTCATTATGTAGTTGAAAAGTGTCTGTGGCTCCGGCATTTTTCCTGCACCGGTGTCTCCGCATGCAAGATATCCTTCAGCCGGCTTTATCATCTCAAAGCCGTATTGTTCGAGCTTTTTGATATTGTCCTGCACAATCCTGTTCTCGTACATATTGGTGTTCATGGCAGGAGAAACAAGCTTAGGACATTTGGCTGCAAGTATTGTGGTGGTAAGCATATCGTCTGCGATTCCGTTTGCCATCTTGCCTATAACATTGGCTGATGCAGGTGCCACCATAAAGATGTCTGCTCTCTTTGCGAGCGCCACATGCTCTACATTGAATTCAAAGTTTCTGTCAAATGTGTCCACGAGGCACTTGTTGCCTGTGAGAGTTTCAAATGTGATTGGATTTATAAAATTTGTTGCATTGTGTGTCATTATGACGTTGACATCGGCGTGCTGTTTTACAAGCATACTCGCAAGGTTTGCTATCTTGTATGCCGCTATGCTTCCTGTCACTCCCAAAACTACTGTTTTTCCTTTTAACATGTTTTTCACCTCTGTATAAAACTATTATTCTGCAGTCATTTTTTGTTTACATCGCAAAATGCTTTGTAGCCATCCACAGACTTTGCACTTCTAGCTGCATTGGCAATGGCCTTTGCCATGACATAGGCACTCATTGGCCCCACCAGATTGATATCGGCAGGCACACTGCCCACTGATACAGCATAGATTGAATCTCCGTCTGCCATCGTGTGCACAGGTCTGATTGCTCTGCCATAGCCATTGTGAGCCATGGATGCCACCTTGCCTAGTGCGGTCTTGTCAAGCTTTGCATTTGTTATTATTGTACCAATTGTGGTGTTTCCTGTAAACATATTCTGAATCTTCGCCGCTGCCTCAAAATACGCTGTCTCGTCATCAAAAAGCAGCCCATTTTCATCCAGTGCTCCGGCAATTTTCTTATCTGTATCTATATCATATATGTCACCAAGTGCGTTCAGTGTCACCACTGCTCCAACCTTTAGTTCTCCAAGCTGTACTGCATAGGCTCCTATTCCGCTCTTCATGCTGCGCTCACGCCCCATATATTTACCGACTGTTGCACCCATTCCGGCTCCATAATTTCCCTGTAAAAAAGTATCATAGGAAGCGTTCTCACAAGCCTTGTATGCCATTTTGCCATCAGGCCTTGCATTTTTATCACCTATTACCAGGTCAAAAATACACGACTGCACCACAAGAGGCACCTTTGTGACTCCCACATCAAAGCCTATATCGCGCTCCTCCAGATACTTCATCACGCCTCCCGCTGCATCCAGACCAAAGGCAGAGCCGCCTGACAGTACAAGAGCATGGATACCCTTTGCGTCTGCCACAGGATTTAAAAGTGGTGTCTCCCGCGAAGCCGGTCCGCCTCCCCTTATGTCAACTCCCGCCGGTGACTGTTTATCAAAAAGAAATACCGTACAGCCGGTCAAGCCCTTAGTGTCCTCGGCTTGGCCTATTTTGAAGCCGCCGATATCCATTATGTCTATTTCATGCATATGTTTCACCTTGTATCATGCCTTTCTTTTAACTCAAATGCTTTTTTACCGTTCCCAGTCCAACTGCTTATAAAACAGGCGGACCTTATCAGTCCGCCGTACATACAATTTCACATTTATTTTAAATCTATCTGAATTTATTTTGCTGCAATTGGTTTGATTGTATTTAAAACCAATCCAACAAGGTATACGATGATTGCGGCAACTATTGCCTCAATGACTCCGTTAAAGCTGATGACTCCGGTGATAACGCCCAGCACCGCGTTTCCTGCCACACCGATTGCATCTGCATAAGCATCCTTGTAAAGCACGAAGATTGAGCCCATTACAAGCAGTGTATTGGTCATGGCACCGGCTACACCTGCATATACAAACGGAATAACCTGTATGCTCTTTCTGATAAATACAGCCTCAACTACTATAAATACTACAGCTCCGACTGCTATGCCGATTCCTAAAGCGGCTGCCTGTGAAAGTGACTCTGACATCTTGCCGAGGAATGCATATACTCCGAATGCAAGGAATACTGACATGAGCACATTTAAAACTGTACCCCAGAGATTTTTCTTCTCTGACGCAAGCACCTTTTTGATGCCTATATATACAAAATAAGGTATAACACCTACTAAAATTCTTGGAACAAATGCTATGAATAAGCTCTTAAATATACCTGAGGTTCCGACCAGGGATGCGGCAAGCACCGGCGAAAATACAAAGGATGAAAGAGTTCCTCCGACTATAGTTGCCTTTAAACAACTGGTAAATCCGAATACAAATCCAAGGAATGCTCCCTTTTTAGGTCCGCAGAAAAGTGAACCAAGGATTACCGGAATGTGAATAATCGTAGCGTTGATAACTACGAGCGGAATATATCCGAGTGGTGTGAATGCCATGATAATGATAATGGCTGTAAATAAACCTGTCAGTACAAGTTCGTTTGTTTTTGAATTGCGCATTGTTTTTCCTCCTTTTGGTAAAAGCCCATATGGGTCTCGTCCTAATTCTGTTATGCTGTGATTCTGTCACACGGCATAAAAGCGCACATGAAAATTGTATGGCTGCTGGATTCTCGTATGAGTAACCCGCATTTATGTATCATACCACCGGATGCGTGATGTGTAAATACAAATTTGTTATATTTTTAACAAAATGTGTTGTCGCAGTGCAAATCACTGACATATACATCGATGTCTTACATATGCTGCATTGTATCTCACAAGCGTGAAAAAAAATCCCCGGACATCGTATAAATGTCCGGGGAAATTATTTATTCTACGGTAACTGATTTTGCAAGGTTACGTGGCTGGTCAGGGTTTAAGCCCTTTCCTGTTGATGTGTAGTAAGCGATAAGCTGACAGATTATAACCGATTCGAAAATCACAAACTCATCCGGTGCCTGTGGGAGTGAGATATGCACATCACAGATTGACTTATCTGTAATATCCTTATCCTTGCTAAGAAGGATAACGTATGCACCTCTTGCCTTTACCTCGCGGATATTTGAGATGACCTTGCTGTATACATGACTCTGTGTAGCAACTGCGATAACAGGAACACCCTCGCTGATGAGCGCGATTGTACCGTGCTTTAACTCGCCTGCTGCATAAGCCTCAGCATGAATATATGAAATCTCTTTGAGCTTGAGTGCGCCCTCCATGCAGAGTGTATAGTCAAGTCCACGTCCAATGTAGAACGCATTTGTTGCGTTAACCATTCTCTTTGTGAGCTGCTCAATCTCAGGTGCCTGCGTGATAGCTGACTCGATGAGATTTGGAACCTCCTGAAGGTTCTCAATAAACTCTTTTGCATCAGCCTCTGTCATCTTGCCTGATACAAGACCGAGCTTGCAGCCTAACAGATAGAAGCTTGCAGCCTGTACTGTGTAAGCCTTTGTACTTGCAACAGCAATCTCAGGACCTGCATGTGTGTAAAGCACATAGTTGCTCTCTCTTGCGATTGATGAGCCCTTCACGTTTACTATAGAGAGTGTCTTCTTTGTGTATTTATTGGCAAGACGAAGTGCCTCTAAGGTATCAATTGTCTCACCTGACTGTGATACAAATACAACCATTGATTTATCTGAGATAACCGGCTCCTCATATCTGAACTCTGATGCGATTGCAACAGTTACAGGGATGTGAAGACGGTTCTGGATCATGGTCTTTCCAACCATTCCCGCATACATGGCTGTACCACATGCTACTATTGTGATGTCACTTACATCCTCAAAGAATGAATCCGGGATGCCATCCTCTGTGAAATCAGGCAGTGAATCCTTGATTCTTGGAGTGATAGTCTTTGTAATAGCTGCAGGCTGCTCATGAATCTCCTTGATCATGAAATGTGGATAGCCGTCCTTCTGAGCTGCTGTTACATCCCAGTTTACCTCAAGATACTCCGGCTCAACAGTCTTTCCGTCAAGATCCTCGATTATGATTCCATCTGCTGTCATAGTCATGATAGCATACTCAGGTACGATGAAATAACGCTTAGAGTATTTGATAAATGCTGTGAGGTCAGATGCGATAAATGCTCCGTCATCGCAATATGTTGCAACCATCGGGCTTACATTTCTGACAGCAAAAATCTTTCCCGGCTGATCCTTGAACATGATACAGAACGCAAATGAACCCTGAAGCTCTGCTACTGCTTTCTTAATAGTAGCCTTTGGATCTCCGTCATAGAGCTTGTTGATAAGAGCTGCTGCTACCTCTGTATCTGTCTCAGATATAAGAGACTCTGCAACATCAAATTTGTTTACGATCTCGTGGTAGTTCTCAATGATACCATTGTGGATGAGTGCGACATTTCCAACCTTGTGAGGATGAGCATTGGCATTGGTAACTCCGCCGTGTGTTGCCCATCTTGTATGTCCGATTCCGCAGGTTGAATTGTTCTCATCATCGCAGATAGCAAGAAGATCCTTAACCTTTCCGACGGTTTTGCGGATAGAAATCTTGCCTGTATCCTTGAAATAAGCGATACCTGCACTGTCGTATCCACGATACTCTAACGCTGCGAGTCCTTCCGTCAAAATCTTCTGTGCCTCTAAACGGCCTGTAAATCCTATAATTCCACACATAGTGTTAGATCTCCTTTTCGATATATAATTTTAAATGTACAAATTGTAACTGTTCTGTACTGAATAGCTACTTGATTTATATGGTTCTCTCGCTTTGTTTTGATGTCTCCATCATATTTGGCTTGAGATGCGCATCCATATATGCGTCCAGGCATCCGCCGAATTTTCGATAACCTGAAACCTCGTTAACCGGCATCATTTTTACGTACCTGCCGGTGCATGGCGCTAAAGTTTTTAACTTTTCGAAATTCAATTCCTCCACATTTGATTGAACGTTGTTATTCTATCATATTGGGATAAATGCCTCAATTGTAAAATTAGCTGAATTTTTCATAAATGTGGGGGCAAATTTATAATATGCGACTAGATGTCGTAGTATAACAAAACCCTCCGGCAAATTATCTTAAATTAATTGCCGGAGGGTATGTCCTTCAATTACATCTGCACTGCTGCAGGAGATTTTTCAAGCGTCTGTTCAACATACCTATTTAAAGTAATATCATGTTCCGTTGCATATATAACAATTTTCTTATGGAGTTCCGGTGATATTCTAACATTGAAGCTTCCTTTATATGCCTGCTCCGGAACCTTTCCTTGTTGCTCACATATTAGCAAATACTCATCAACAGCTTCATGAAAGCCTTCTACAAGCTCTCTGGCATTTTCACCTTCATATGATATTAATGAACGTATTCCCATAACTTTTCCATAGAAAATTACATCCTCCTCTGAAAACTCAACACTTCCAACATAGCCTTTATATTCCATAGTATTATTCATATAAGATCCTCCTGCTCAAGATATTCTATTAGCTGTTTGATCTGATAATCCTTAAGCTCTTTTTGTGGATGTGGTTTATGAAGCATAATGCATCCATGATTTTCACTTTCAAATATAACTCTGGATCCACTGGTTTTTCCTTTATTAGAATAGGCAAAGTCAAAATATTTCAATAAAGTTTCTGCTTCATCAAACGTAAAATCTTTTGGTCGTGATTTTAATCTCTTAATCAGTTTGTCCTTTTTCCCCATAACATATATCTCCTTTTTTATTATTATACATCACTTTCCATTTATTGCAACTACTTTTAGTTACAATTGTCGATTTAGTTCTGATTCCTTCATTTGACATAAACTTACACCATGTCCTCTAATCTTATCCCCAATATTCTGAATTAATAAGACAGGTGTGAGTACATGGGATTTATTTATAAACAATATAAAGCTTAGTATATCGGATTTTGCGAAATATAACAATTGAAAAATCCCCGACATTTACGCCGGGGGTAAGAATATCTGATGCAAGCAAGAACATAATTATATTTTATTGTAAATTGATATTATGGCAATTTCTTCCATTCAATTGGTTTCAATTCGTTTATATATGCTTCATAATCTGATTCGCTTATATCATTTCTTTCTACATTTATTCCACCTTTAGAATATTGTATATCTCCAGTATTATAATTGGTAAAAGCGCTCACATCAAATGCAATATCAAAAACATCATTATTTATCGTGTAATACAAATAATCTTCATTACCTACTCCATAATGTGAATCAGTAAATGCTAATGCATGATATTGTGGTGAATACTCCATATTCTTACAAAACCATATAACATTCGTTTTGCGTGATGTATCTCCAGTGTCATAAAGATTTGCTTGAATTGGTACAATCTCCTGTGTATCACCTTTATATGTAAAAACAATAATATTTCCCCATTCGTTTTCATTTCCATATATAATCAATTCATCAACTCCATTACCATCAATATCTAATACAGCATATTGAGATGGCATACCATATTCCCAATCCGAAGTTAAATAGTTATTATAATCGCCATTCTTTATGAATTCTTCATATATACCGGCATCTATATCTTCTTTGCTCTTTTTCGGTGTATAATTTGAAAAGAAACTAATTGTATACCCCTTAATATTGTTACTATATTCATCCCACTTGTTCATACCTTCTTCCTCAGTAATATTTTTCATCTTGCTAATGTCATATCCATTTGAATTGCTATATTCATCTCCTTCACCATAAAACCATGGTGTGTCCTTAGCATCGTCCTCATCATACAGAACTCCTTCTACCGTTGTAAGCTTTAGGTTATCCATATCTATCTTACATTCTTCCACTTCTGTAAGCCCCGCCCCGCCAGAGCCATATCTGTATATTCTTCCGTTTTTAGATAACTTGATCCCATATCTTTCACCTGATGTATCAAGGTAAACTATACTATCATCTATATATGTATATAAATCAATGATTACTCCATCTGATACAGATTCATTATCCCCTATAAGTAATTCCGGAACTCCGTTCCCGTCAATATCTATCAATGCATATCCTACATTATTCAAAGATTTCAAATTCGTATATGGATTGCTAAACAATGGACTAACCTCATCATTATCAGTCCAATTCTGATTTTTAATCTTATAATAATACATATCTAGAACATCTTTATATAATTCTTCTCCATCCACAGAAGAAACCACACACTTTAACAACTCGCCATCATCATATTCACTAAGATACTGCTTATTATTTTCCGGTAAGAAACCATAGCAACCATACTTATTAGTCTTATCCGCATCCTTTAGCTTAACAAGACACTTTGCAATTTCCTGATTGACCATTTTCTGTGTGCTTTCATAAGTCGGATTATCTTTCTTTGTCTTTTCAGTTAACGCTCCAACCGCTGCATCTCTTGTGATATAACAGCTCTTTAAATAGGCATAGCAATACTGTGTCACCTCGTACAGATTCTTCGATGTTATATTATTTGCATCCTTGAACACAGCATCCCTTTTATCAATATAAGACTTGAAAGTATCAGACTGTACAATTCCGGCATACATACTCTGCAAAAAACAGTCCGTATTGCTTAATCCATTTTTCACCCAAGGAACAGTTTCCTTAGAAATGTCCCATATTAACAAATATATCTTTGATTCTGTATCAAGTAATGTCGTAGAAACATCCAGCCCTTCTTTAAGTAAATCCCCCATATTATTCATCAGATAATTATATGCCGAATATGAGACTATATCTGTTTCCAACGTATTTTTATAATCTCTCAAACCATCTTTCATAGCCTTAGACATAACACAGCCGTAATTTGAATTCTTAATAAATGTATCCAACGATTTTACTGCAAACTTGTCCTGATTTTGAAACTCACTTGCATACCCTGCAATTTCTACTATAGAATAGAAATCATCCAAAACATTAGTCAGATGATTAAAAGTATCTGTTTTTGAACATAATTCGTCCAGCTCTTGATATGATTTGTTAAATGCAATCATAGATGCCTTATTTTCAGCAACTACCTTTTTCTTCAAATCAGCAGTTGCTCTGGACAAATCTCCTATCTTATCATCATACAAATCATCAATGTCTTTCATTGAATCTGAAATCCACTCACCTCCATCAAAAGGCTTCAGCTTTTCCTTCATTGCATCTACATCCTGACTCAATTCTTCATCTGAATAAGTACAGAACATCTTTGCAAATGATTCCGAATACTTTGCATCATAACTTGACGAATCCATGCTAAATGAATTAATCAACTGGCACCATGATGCTCCATCCCAGTCAAGCACACCATTAAATATCTGAACCATATTGGCTGCAGTCCCCATTGCAAACATTGAACCTGGGGTCGCTCCGGCATCAGCCTCCCAATCAAACAAATAACGGTCATTATTTTTCAACACATCCATGTAGATATCAACTATATTCTTCTCCGGCATATCAACATGAATCTTTTTATCCAGTACAACATCTGAACTATTCAACAATAATAGGCTGAATTCAAATGGAATCCACTCTCCATCCGCATTCTTTACTGTCTCAAATGGAGCTTCATAATCTACCATCTTGTTGAATAACCTATGTCCAACCTTTGTACTGTCATAGTAAAATGTTGTAATACCATATGGTACAGTATTGCTAAATTCTTTGTTGAAAATAGCCACATACTCATCGCCTGCTTTAACCTGATACCCAAGCCTTTCTCCAAGTTGTTTTGCATTTACATACAAATGGCCGTCATCTACCATCGCATCCAGATTTTCTGTTGTTCCTAAATTATCGGAGAACTCAACCGGAAGTGTGTTGTACGAAATATCAGCACTTTTTGTTTCTGTCGCATACGCTGTGCCGGTTGTCAATAATATTATTGCGCTTAACAAAATACTAATTATTTTTTTCATCACCAGTCTCCTCACTAAGCTCTTTTTGTACATCCTGCATTAGCTCCTGATAAGCAGTAACCAAATTGCCGGTCAATGCATTGACAAATTGCTCAGTATCGTATTCTGCTGAATAAATTCCATCCTTATATGTATATGGAATTTCCACTTCATTAGTCACTTTTTCAGCATTTGAAATATAATCATCTGTAAATGATTCTATATTTTCCTCTGTCACTTCACCCTTTTTCATCTCGGTAAAATACTTAGAAAAATCAGGTGCTGTTATTTTATATGTAACTGTATCTTTTCCGACCTTTTTCACCTTGATTGTGTCATTCTTTATAATTTTAGACATCAAACCATTTTTCTGATTTGCTTCGGTGTCTGTCTCGAAGAAATCTTTTAATTCCTCATCTGCTTTTATTTCATCGGTTCCGTTAATGATAGCATCTAGTTTTGTTATATCTTTGGATTCTACTGCGTCAACCACCTTGTTTGCCTGCTTTTCTACTTTCTTGTCAGTATTAACGTCACAGGCTGTAAAAATGATTGAACATCCTAGAATCGCGATTGCTATTCCTGATTTTATAAATTTGCATTTTTTCATGTTGCTGCTCCTTTATGATTCCAGTATTTTAATCTAAAATATCATTTTATAATTTTTATTTTGTATATATATTCCATACATTTCCAATCTCATCCGTTGCATTTCCTGTCTCAAAATTAATATTTACACTTGTGAAGTAACCATTAGCTTCATTTTTCAGACTACTTCTCACAATAACAATACAGCCATCTTCTGTATCATAATAATCATTAACACTCAATTCATTTGCACTGTATTGAAAATTGTAATGTTGTTGAACTATTTTACAAATTTCGTCTCGGTTAAGTTTAATACTTATATCATTTTTTTCAATATTCTCCCAATGAACTTCTGTCATATCTTCTAAATATGCATCATATTCAGATTTTGACAGTTCCTTTTCACTATTCTCATATAATGTATAATATGGTTTTTTTTCAATATTATTTGTATCTACTAAAATTGAAAATTTATCTTTTAGTACATTTCCATCAATAGACTGATAAACAACTTGATTTAAGTATGGATCCCCATTTTCATGATATACAATTGCCTTATATTTACTAGAATATAACATCTCTCCAAAAAATCGTGATACATGATATGTATTTTCATTTTCATAGCCAAGAATATTTTCTATATCAATTCCTATAACTTTTTGCTCATCATCATTATATCTAAAGACAGAGAAACTTGAACATCCATCATTTTCATCTCTAATAATCAACTCATTTTCTCCATCTTGGTCAATATCAATTATCGCGTACTGTGAAGGATTATTAGATTTCCATTCATCTTTTATATAATCATTATATTCTTTGTTTTTTATATATTCTTGATATATGCTATTAACATCTACACCATTTATAACACATTGGATAAGTGTTCCATCATCATATTCACTAAGATACTGCTTATTATTTTCCGGCAAGAAACCATAGCAACCATACTTATTAGTTTTATCCGCATCCTTTAGCTTAACAAGACACTTTGCAATTTCCTGATTGACCATTTTCTGTGTGCTTTCATAAGTCGGATTATCTTTCTTTGTCTTTTCAGTTAACGCTCCAACCGCTGCATCTCTTGTGATATAACAGCTCTTTAAATAGGCATAGCAATACTGTGTCACCTCGTACAGATTCTTCGATGTTATATTATTTGCATCCTTGAACACAGCATCCCTTTTATCAATATAAGACTTGAAAGTATCAGACTGTACAATTCCGGCATACATACTCTGCAAAAAACAGTCCGTATTGCTTAATCCATTTTTCACCCAAGGAACAGTTTCCTTAGAAATGTCCCATATTAACAAATATATCTTTGATTCTGTATCAAGTAATGTCGTAGAAACATCCAGCCCTTCTTTAAGTAAATCCCCCATATTATTCATCAGATAATTATATGCCGAATATGAGACTATATCTGTTTCCAACGTATTTTTATAATCTCTCAAACCATCTTTCATAGCCTTAGACATAACACAGCCGTAATTTGAATTCTTAATAAATGTATCCAACGATTTTACTGCAAACTTGTCCTGATTTTGAAACTCACTTGCATACCCTGCAATTTCTACTATAGAATAGAAATCATCCAAAACATTAGTCAGATGATTAAAAGTATCTGTTTTTGAACATAATTCGTCCAGCTCTTGATATGATTTGTTAAATGCAATCATAGATGCCTTATTTTCAGCAACTACCTTTTTCTTCAAATCAGCAGTTGCTCTGGACAAATCTCCTATCTTATCATCATACAAATCATCAATGTCTTTCATTGAATCTGAAATCCACTCACCTCCATCAAAAGGCTTCAGCTTTTCCTTCATTGCATCTACATCCTGACTCAATTCTTCATCTGAATAAGTACAGAACATCTTTGCAAATGATTCCGAATACTTTGCATCATAACTTGACGAATCCATGCTAAATGAATTAATCAACTGGCACCATGATGCTCCATCCCAGTCAAGCACACCATTAAATATCTGAACCATATTGGCTGCAGTCCCCATTGCAAACATTGAACCTGGGGTCGCTCCGGCATCAGCCTCCCAATCAAACAAATAACGGTCATTATTTTTCAACACATCCATGTAGATATCAACTATATTCTTCTCCGGCATATCAACATGAATCTTTTTATCCAGTACAACATCTGAACTATTCAACAATAATAGGCTGAATTCAAATGGAATCCACTCTCCATCCGCATTCTTTACTGTCTCAAATGGAGCTTCATAATCTACCATCTTGTTGAATAACCTATGTCCAACCTTTGTACTGTCATAGTAAAATGTTGTAATACCATATGGTACAGTATTGCTAAATTCTTTGTTGAAAATAGCCACATACTCATCGCCTGCTTTAACCTGATACCCAAGCCTTTCTCCAAGTTGTTTTGCATTTACATACAAATGGCCGTCATCTACCATCGCATCCAGATTTTCTGTTGTTCCTAAATTATCGGAGAACTCAACCGGAAGTGTGTTGTACGAAATATCAGCACTTTTTGTTTCTGTCGCATACGCTGTGCCGGTTGTCAATAATATTATTGCGCTTAACAAAATACTAATTATTTTTTTCATCACCAGTCTCCTCACTAAGCTCTTTTTGTACATCCTGCATTAGCTCCTGATAAGCAGTAACCAAATTGCCGGTCAATGCATTGACAAATTGCTCAGTATCGTATTCTGCTGAATAAATTCCATCCTTATATGTATATGGAATTTCCACTTCATTAGTCACTTTTTCAGCATTTGAAATATAATCATCTGTAAATGATTCTATATTTTCCTCTGTCACTTCACCCTTTTTCATCTCGGTAAAATACTTAGAAAAATCAGGTGCTGTTATTTTATATGTAACTGTATCTTTTCCGACCTTTTTCACCTTGATTGTGTCATTCTTTATAATTTTAGACATCAAACCATTTTTCTGATTTGCTTCGGTGTCTGTCTCGAAGAAATCTTTTAATTCCTCATCTGCTTTTATTTCATCGGTTCCGTTAATGATAGCATCTAGTTTTGTTATATCTTTGGATTCTACTGCGTCAACCACCTTGTTTGCCTGCTTTTCTACTTTCTTGTCAGTATTAACGTCACAGGCTGTAAAAATGATTGAACATCCTAGAATCGCGATTGCTATTCCTGATTTTATAAATTTGCATTTTTTCATGTTGCTGCTCCTTCCTAAGAGAAATGATTTACCATGTATTTTAATAAACAAAACTTGCGCAGATGCAATGCATTTAATAAGATTATTCGCATTAGTTTATTCTGCATGATTGTATCCACAATAACTATCCGCAGAATGTAAAGATAGTGATTTTACACTTCCATTTTCCAGATAAATGTCAAAAAAGTAAGTATTTGATTTATCTTTACAAAATATAGTATCTGTTTGATCTTTTTGTATTGTCCAGATATCGCTTTTACTCAATATAGTTCTTACGCTATCCACATCCATATTATATTTAACCCCATATAACATATAACCACCATCGCCAATTATATCAATCTCTCTAATGCTATCGTCCTTATGACAAGCAAAACAAACATTATCATTTTGTTTAAATTTTCCTGCATCTACTTCATTTTCAATTGTAAATTTTATGTTTTGATCTATTTGAGATATGTTCTCTCCAATATATCCGGAAAGTTCTATTTCATCTTTTCCAACATTTTCTTCTTCAACCTCATTATAAACACTTTGAGCTCCTTTTCTTATCCAATAAAGATTATATGAATTATCATTTATATCTTTCATTATCAAATATTTTTTATCTTTTCCAATAAGCATTGTATCTTGAACATTCTGATTTTCTTCATACATATTAATGTTATAGTTTAAATGATCATCTTCAATGCTACATACCCCCTTTCCACCAAGTCCTATTCCAATATAGAACGAAAAATCGCCGTTTTCATCAATTTCTAAATCAGCACCATACTGTGTTAATCCACTTCCATACATAAAACTAAGAGAACGATCATTATTCTTATTTGTTGCAACACTATCCAATACCCATGTTCCCACAAAAACTTTCAAATCACTTTTATTTTGCACAGCATCTATAATTGAACTATCATCATACTCACCCAAATACTGTTCATTGTTTTCTGGCAAGAATCCATAGCACCCATACTTATTTGTTTTATCAGCATTTTTTAGCTTAATCAAATATTCCGCAATTTCCTGATTTACCATCTTCTGTGTGCTTTCATATGTAGGATTATTTTTCTTTGTTTTTTCAGTTAATGATCCTACTGCTGCATCTCTCGTTATATAACAGCTTTTAAGATATGCATAACAATACTGGGAGAGTTCATACAGATTTTCCGATGTTATATTCTTAGCATCTCCAAACACAACATTTCGTTTGTTTATATATGTGCTAAAGGTGTCAGATTGTATAATTCCCGCATACATACTCTGTAAAAAACAGTCAGTATTGCTTAGACTATTTTTGACAAGCGGAATCGCCCCTTTAGCAATATCCCACGCTAACAAGTATAGCTTAGAATCCATATCCAGTATTGTAGTTGATATATCTATAGTATCTGTAAATAAATCTGTCATATTATTCATCAGATAATTGTATGCAGAATATGCTACAATATCGGTTTCCAGTGTCTTTTTGTAATCTCCCATGCTATCTTTCATAGCCTTAGACATTACACAGCTCGAATCAGATTTTTTTATTAATGTATCTAATGATTTTACTGCAAATTCGTCCTGATTTTTAAACTCGCTGGCATAACCAATAACTTCCGATATCTTATAAAATACATCCAAAAAGCTGGTAACATTCTTAAATTCTTTTGAAGCGGTTAAAAATGGATCTGTCATATCTGAAAAATAATCTGCTGTATTACACATTTTATCAAGTTCTTGATATGATTTGTTAAACTTCGCTACAGATGCGCCATTTTCTACATCAATTTTTTTCTTTAAATCAGCTGTTTTTTCAGACAAATCTCCAATATTATCATCTATAATATCGTCAACTTTTTTTATTGATTTTGCAACCCAATTATCCCCATTAAAAGGTTTCATTTTCTCTTTCATTGCTTTTGCATTAAGAGTTAATTCTTCATCTGAGTATGTACAAAACATTCTGGCAAAGCTCTCTGCATATTTTCGATCATAGCTATCCATTTTCAAGTAAAAACTATCTATTAATTGAGACCACGATGCTCCATCTTTATCCAAAATACCACTAAATACCTGCACAAAATATGCCCCTGTCCCCATGGCAAATATTGAACCTTCTGAAGCCCCAGCGTCGCTTTTCCAATCAAATAAATATCTATCATTATTTTTTAATATATCCATATAAATATCTACGATATTTTTTTGTGGCATTTCAATGTGCACCTGATTATCAAGCACAACATCAGAACTATTTAATAATAAAAGACTAAATTCAAATGGAATCCAAACACAATCAGAATTCTTAACGATCTTAAATGGAGCTTCATAATCAACCATTTTATTAAATAACATATGTCTTACTTTTGTACTATCATAGTAAAAGGTAGTAAGACCATAAGGAACTGTATTACTAAAATTTTTATTAGAAATTGCTACATATTCATTTCCAACTTCAACTTGATACCCAAGTCTGTCTCCCAACTGTTCTGCGTCTACATAAAGATGATCATCTATCATCATTACATTAAGTTCTTCTGTCATCCCAAGATTATCTGAGAACTCAACAGAAAGCGTATTATAAGATATATCAGTTGTTTCTGTAGCTAATACCGTATATGTAGATGACATTATCATAATTGCGCAAAGTATAAAACAAATTACTCTCTTCATAATTGATATATCCTCACTTATCTCATTTTGCACATCCAAAATCAGTTTCTGATACGTTGTAATCATATTTCATGTTAGTGCATTTATAAATTCTTTTATGTCATATTCTATAGAAAATTTCTTATCCTCATATATTCATCTGCTGTATAATCATCCATAAAAGAATCTATTTCCTACCACTTTATTTAATAAAAAAGTGATTCACGGAATGTTACACTTATCATGAATCACTTTTTACTATTTATCTATATCATATATCTGATTATTTTTCTGCTGCAAATCTATAAACTTCATATTTATCACCGTTTTGTCTAGCTATATATAATGCATCAGATCCAGCTATAACAGTATCATCAAATATACAGCTCCCTTTAAGTGAAGGTTCAAAATCGTTCCCCCATGTAAATAAATCATTAGTATCTATAATATTAGCATCTTTGTCTATCAAGATAACTTCAGAATTACTGTTCAATAAAAAGAAATATCTACATACTGAACCTTCAGAACTTATTGGATCCAATGCAAAATATCTATCATTACATATTTCTATATCATCACCTTCTAACAACCATGTGTCATCATAACTTTTAATTTTAATATTATCATCTTTTCCAATTGTATATCTTGGTCTATTTTCACTCTGTCCTTTGTGAATTCCAGTATAATCTGTATAATATCCGGTCACTTCAGAGATACTACCATCGGATGCCAAACAATATATTTTTTCATCTCCTGGTGTATTAACACTTATCAATACATTATTGTCTATAATATTAACTCTTAAAGAATGACTAATTGCATAACCATCCCAAATCGTTGTATTATCCTTATTATTCAGATAAACATGATAATCGTTAATTCCTTCATATGAATCAATTAAATAATAATCTTTTGTTAATTGATAATACTCTATAATTGGGTAGCCTGTCGAAAATGTTCCAACCTTGCTTTTATTTTTATCATAAAAATTAATTTCTCCGTTACCTGATGCATATTCTACATCTCCATTAGTATATTCTTTATCAACATATTTCATATTTAATGGTCTAGAATAATATTTTATACTACTATCAATTTTCCCCAGAAGAGGTTTAATTTCCATTTCTGAATCGAATTCCTTACCTTCAGTATCTAATAAATAATCTTCATCCTGATAGCTTACTTGAAACAATAAAGTATCTGCTCCCTGTTGCTCAACCTCTTGTCTATTATAAAAACTCACCTCATCATATTTTAATGGAATAACTTCCTTACCTTTAGAATTTATTACACCAAACAATCTTCCATCCATTTTAGATACAATAAAATATCCATTACAATAATCTTCAACTTTATAATCAGTTGTAAGATATAAATAGTCCTCAGCCGTTTTCTTTACCGCTTCCTCGGTATTTTTCTCTGTGTTTTTCTCATAAACACTTTCTGTATCATTTTTTACAACATTAGATATTTCCGTATTTGAAGCTTTCTGCTCATTCTGTGTGCTTCTATTTGTAGAGCATGCTCCTAGTAATGTTGATACCAACACTGTACACATAAGTATTTTTACTATTTCCTTCTTCATAATCATTATCCTTTCATAAAGCTTTGCTATGTTCTAGTGTATCTGATACATATTTTCTATTAATTATGAAATAATTATAGTTCAGATATTCACTAAATTGAATAGTAAGCATCTTTATCCTAGATTAATCACGACTTTGTCGTGAAAGTGGCTAAAACCACCATAATCCTATATTTTAATTGAATATTGTATTTCATCTGGCAAGTGAATTAAAAAAGAGCCTCCAAATGTGGTAAAATTTAGATGTCAAATCTATAAAATATACCCAAACGTCACAGGCTGTAAAAATGATTGAACATCCTAGAATCACAATTGCTATTCCTGATTTTATAAATTTGCATTTTTCATGTTGCGGCTCCTTTATGATTCCAGTATTTTTATCTAGAAAATTTTTATCATAAACAGTTCTAATAAATCTCTGTTTTTTTAGCTAATGCACTATTAAACCCTTTGTTAATCACTAGCGTCATCTTAATAAAAATAACTTATTTCATATCCCGAACCATGAAAATCTTCTTCCGAAAAATTATTACAATACATTGCAACTATCCACCCATGTTTTGAGCTATTCCACCGTATTCCATCACTATCGTTATAATCAGGCTCTCCCATTTTCGATAGAAACTTATCAAATTCCTTATCCGTCAAACCATAATGAATTGAACTAGCACATCCTGTTTCTAAATCAAATCTAATCACCATTCCTTTTGAAGCTTTAACGCCCTTTATCTTGGCATTTTTATAATATAAGGAATAAACTTTATCTGTCTTTTCTCCAGTTGATCTATACTCATATATCTGCTTATCTTCGTTGAATACTTCCGTTTGAGCATTCATATAATTCACCTTTGGTTTGAAAGAACTATCCAATTTTAACATCTCTGCTCTTTTAACATCAGATACTGTTGATTCTCGTGTATATCCTCTGTCAACATCTTAAGACGATATTTTTGAATAGCCAAATGCCCCTCCCACAAGTAGACAAACAATAATAACTAATGCACCAATAATTACATATGGTTTTTTAGATTTTTTATTTTTAGGCCGAATTATTTCATTTGTTTCAAGTGTATGAGCTTTATTTTGTACCGCTTCATTAACTATTGGCTTTCCACATTTCGTACAAAACCTTGTATTCTCTGCAACTTCATTTCCACAATATTTGCAAAACATAGATTTTCCTCCTGATACACAAATCATATTTGTTAATCATCATGCATTTCCTTGTAAGTTTCTTCGCATACAAAAACTTCCTTATGCATCATATTCTCATAATGTCGTGTGGCTTTTTTACCACACCATGCACATTTTTTTCTACAATCCTTGCAAACATAAGAGTAAGAACCATCACTTTCTTTATATGCCACAGTTGGACTATGTCCACACCAGTCACACGGTTTATCAGATACAGACATTAATTGCATAACCCCCCATATTACAATTACTCCAACAATAAGACTAGGGATTATAATTTTCCATCCTCTAGCGTTATTGTTCTTTGGTGCTATAACATCATAAACATGTTCTGATTGTTCTTTCTCAACAACCGTACCACATTTACCGCAAAAATTAGCTCCTTTTTCTATTTTTTCACCACATTTACCGCAATAGCTCATTTTTAATTTTCTCCAATTCTGTTATAGTCATATTATTACTCATTTACAGCCTTACCATATGAATTTGCCAAAATATCTTTTTGCGGATCTTCGGAAGCTTCAACATCAAAACTTTCTCCCGATAAAAGTTCCACAGCTAAAACTCGCTTATTTAGTACATCATTTTCATTTAGCGTATCATATGAATGTCCACTTACTGTTCCAGAATTCTCATCGATCTCATATACTGAATAAGAGCCTCCACCATTTCCACCGCCATAATCATGAAAGGCCGCAAATATCAATTTCGAATCCTCATAAAAAAACTTTATCTTGCTCGCCGGAATAGCACTTGGCTCATACGTATATCCCCAATCACCTAATTCAGCATACACATTATCTATAATTTCTTTTTGATTCTCGTCTAAATCACTATAGGTATAATTTTTATCACTCCCATTTGATTCATTATTTGTAAACGAACATCCGACTGTAAAAAACATAGTACTTAGAGTTAAAATTATAGTTATTATCTTCTTATTCATCTTACCCCTCTCAAAGATATTATTTCTTATTATTTCTTATTATTTTTTCTTATTAATCTTCCATAGACTGAGCCAATAATAAATAAAACAGCTGCCAAAATAATCAACACCACAAATGCATCCGTACTTACATTATAGTAAGCCACAAATGCAAATATAGCGCATATTATTCCTAAAACTGTAAAACCTATATCAGCAAGTAAAGAAGTTTTCATAATATCATTTTGATTTCCCAACTCAGTCTTACAGCCACAATTTGGACACACTTGTGCCGAATCACTTATTTCTTTTCCACATTCTGGACATCTTATTAAAGCCATATTAATACCTACCTTTCTTTATCATCCTGTGACATCTTTCCTACATAAATTATAGTACAAATATTTACTAAATTCAATAGTAAACATCTTTATTATGTTAAGTTATATGAGTATGTACACGTACTGAGGGGGGAATATGGATTACATTCAACGAATGCGCAATCTACGGGAAGATAACGATAAAACTCAACAGCAAATAGCCGATTATCTGGGTACATCCCAGACCATGTATGCCAGATATGAGCGCGGAGCAAATGAACTGCCGATTCACCATTTGCTCGCTTTATGTAAATACTATAATGTGTCCGCTGACTATATATTAGGGCTTTCTAATATCAAACAAATTTCCAAATAAAACATCTGAGTCAAATCCTTTGCGATTTACACACAGATGTTTTTTTATTAAGAAAATCACTTATTTCCGCAAAAAACTCTTTATATTTATAAGATAACTATATATTTATGGTCAAAAAAACACAGCACTGCGATAAACAGTACTGTGTTTAAATGTATTAGTAATGTAATTTTAATGCATTATTATGCAATTATGCGTCAGCATTTGCCTCTTTAAGAGCTGCTGTAAGCTGAGGAACGATCTTCTTTAAATCTCCTACTAAGCCGTAATCAGCTACATCGAAGATTGGAGCATCCTCATCCTTGTTGATAGCGATGATGAGATCAGACTCCTCCATACCTGCTACGTGCTGGATGGCTCCTGAGATACCGATTGCGAAGTAAATCTGTGGACGTACAGTCTTTCCTGTCTGTCCTACCTGATAATCCTGTGCTAACCAGCCGTTCTCTACTGCTGCACGAGAGCATGATACCATACCACCCTTGAAGCATGAAGCAAGGTCACGAAGCATCTCGAAGTTCTCAGCGCTTCCAACTCCACGTCCGCCTGATACAAGTACCTTAGCGTCCATGATGTTCTCTACGTTGCCAACTGCCTTAACGATATCCATGATCTCAACATAACGGTTGTTCTCCTCGAGTGTAGGATTGAACTCGATAACCTCTGCTGCTCTGCCAGCCTCTTTAGGAAGCTTCTGCATAACACCAGGACGAACTGTTGCCATCTGTGGACGGTTGTCAGGACAAGCGATTGTTGCGATTGTGTTTCCACCGAATGCAGGACGTGTCATGAGAAGCTGGTTGTGCTTCTGCTCCTGTCCAGGCATAGCGTTGATTGGGAAATCACCAATCTCAAGCTTTGTACAGTCAGCTGTAAGACCTGTCTTAACTCTTGCTGAAACTGTTGGTCCGAGGTCACGTCCGATAGCTGTTGCACCAACTAACATGATCTCCGGCTTGTACTCGTTGATTACTGATACAAGAGCCTGTGCGTATGGCTCTGTTCTGTATGTCTCAAGTGCAGGATTGTCTACAACGATTACCTTGTCTGCGCCGTACTCACCGAGCTCTGTTGCAAGAGCCTTTACGTTAGATCCAAGAAGTACTGCAGTAACCTCTGTATTTAAATCTGCTGCTAACTCTTTAGCTTTACCGACTAACTCAAAGGCGATGTCGCTAAGCTTATTGTCTACCTGCTGTGCGTAGATATATACGCCCTTATATTCTTCTAAACCCATTTTTGGTTCCTCCATACTAGATGATATGTTTCTCTTTGAATTTCTCCATGAGATAGTTTACTGACTCTGTTGGATCAAGGTTAACCTTTTCTCCAGCTCCCTTAGGTACCTTGTCAGATGCCTTAGCAATCTTTGTAGGTGATCCCTTAAGTCCAAGATCTGAATCGTCAACATCCTTAAGATCAGCTCTGCCCCAGACAGTTACCTCTTTGTCAAATGCATCGAAGATTCCGCCCGGTGTCATATATCTAGGCTCATTTAACTCTGAAAGAGCTGTGATAAGACAAGGCATCTTAGCCTTAACTACGTGATATCTGTCCTCGTACTGACGCTTAACGACTACAGAATCTCCCTCAACCTTGATATCCTCTGCGTATGAGATTACAGGAAGTCCAAGATGAACTGCGATCTGTGGTCCAACCTGTGCTGTATCTCCATCGATAGCCTGACGGCCTGTGATGATTAAATCATAATCGAGATTTCTTAATGCACCTGCAATTGTAGTAGATGTAGCCCATGTATCAGCTCCACCAAGTACTCTGTCTGTTACTAAAACTGCATCATCAGCGCCCATAGCCATTGCCTCACGAAGGATTGCATCAGCCTTTGGAAGTCCCATTGTAAGAACTGTAACCTTTGCGCCTGTCTCGTCTTTGATTCTAAGTGCTGCCTCAAGACCAGCCTTGTCATCTGGATTCATGATTGCAAGCATTGAAGCTCTATCAAGTGTTCCGTCAGGATTGAATTTTACTCCACCCTTTGTATCAGGAACCTGTTTAATACATACTACGATATTCATGTATTTTCCACTCCTTATGTTATATTGTTAGATAATTACTTAAGTAAAGCACCTGAAATTACCATTCTCTGTACTTCGCTTGTTCCCTCATAGATCTCTGTGATCTTAGCATCACGCATCATACGCTCTACATCGTACTCTCTGATGTATCCATATCCACCGAATAACTGAACAACTTCTGTTGTAACAGCCATTGCTGTCTCTGCTGCGAATAATTTTGCTTTTGCAGCTTCTACAGAGTAAACTTTCTGGTTTGCTTTTGCCATTGCTGCTTTATAAACTAACATCTGAGCGGCTTCAATTCTTGTTGCCATATCAGCTAACTTGAACTGTGTATTCTGCTGCTGTGCGATAGAACGACCAAACTGTTTTCTTTCTTTTGTATAAGCGATTGCGCGCTCTAATGCACCTTCTGCAATACCAAGTGCCTGGGAAGCGATACCAATACGTCCACCATCTAATGTATGCATAGCGATTGGGAATCCTTTTCCTTCAGGTCCAAGTAACGCATCCTTTGGAATTCTGCAGTCTTCAAAAATTAATTCATAGGTAGAAGATCCACGGATACCCATCTTCTTCTCTTTTGTTCCGAAGGAGAATCCTGGAGCACCTTTTTCTACGATAAATGCGGAGAAGTTCTTTTTCTTTCTTCCTCTCTTGTCCTCTGTAATGCTTGTGATAGCGATTACAATATAAACATCTGCAACTTTACCATTGGTAATGAAGCATTTTGATCCGTTTAATACCCATTCGTCACCGTCTAAAACAGCTTTTGTCTGAGCACCCTGAGCATCTGTACCAGCACCTGGTTCTGTCAATGCGAAAGCACCAAGTTTCTCGCCTGTAGCAAGTGGTCTGACATATTTCTGTTTCTGTTCTTCTGTACCGTAAGTCATAATTGGATCGATGCAGAGAGAAGTATGTGCGGAAACAACAACACCTGTTGTAGCGCAAACTTTTGATAACTCTTCTACACACATAACATATGTTAATGGATCACATCCCTGTCCGCCGTACTCCTTTGGTACCGGGATTCCCATGAATCCATATTTTGCCATTTTCTTAACTGTCTCTGCTGGGAACTGTTCTGTCTCATCAGTTTCCTGTGCAAGAGGTTTTACTTCGTTTTCAGCGAATTCTCTGAACAGAGAACGCGCCATTTCATGTTTCTTGTCTAAAGTGAAATCCATGATTTCAAATCCTCCTAAACCTTAATATCTGTTAATTACTGAGCGTCAACTGGTGTTTTTGTGCGGTCAGCATTGTATACATAGAATCCTTTTCCGCTCTTAGCACCAAGGTTACCACCACGAACCATTTTGCGGATCAATGGGCATGCACGGTATTTGCTGTCGCCAGTCTCTTTGTAAAGAACATCCATAATAGCAAGGCAGATATCAAGACCGATGAAATCTCCTAACTCTAATGGTCCCATTGGATGGTTTGCGCCAAGTTTCATAGCTGCATCGATACCTGCGATATCAGATACACCTTCCATTTTGATGAATGCTGCTTCGTTGATCATTGGAATTAAAATACGGTTTACAACGAATCCTGCTGCTTCATTTACCTGTACAGGTGTTTTTCCGATCTCAACAGAGATTTTCTTAATAGCTTCAACAGTCTCATCCGGTGTATTTACACCAGCGATAACTTCGATTAATTTCATACGGTCTGCAGGGTTGAAGAAATGCATACCAACCATTGGACGTGTAAGACCATTTCCGATCTCTGTGATGGAAAGGCTTGATGTATTTGAAGCAAAGATACACTCTGGTTTTGCGATCTTATCTAATTCCTGGAATGTTGTTTTCTTTACTCCCATATCTTCGAATGCTGCTTCTACGATCAAATCGCAGTCTGCGCAAAGGTCTTCTTTTAATCCTGGAGTGATTTTAGCAAGGATAGCATCAACAGCTTCCTGTGTCATTTTTCCTTTTTCTACAAGTCTTGCATAACCTTTCTGGATTTTGGCTTTTCCGCCGTCAGCCCATTCCTGCTTAATATCGCAGAGAGCTACCTCATATCCTTCTACCTGGGCAAATGCTTTTGCAATACCCTGTCCCATGGTTCCTGCACCAATAACACCAACTTTCATGTTAGTACCTCCTGAATTCATTCTGAATTTTTAATATGTAATGGAAACGCCCGGAAAAGCAGTTACCCGCTTTCCGGACAGTTTTGTCTGATTAATTATCTCTCAACGATTGTAGAGCATCCCATTCCGCCACCGATACATAATGTAGCAAGACCTCTGTGGGAATCTCTCTTCTGCATCTCATGCAATAATGTTACAAGGATACGGCATCCGGAAGCTCCTACTGGATGTCCAAGTGCGATTGCACCACCGTTAACGTTAACTTTGGACATATCGAAATGTAAATCTCTTGCAACTGCGATAGACTGAGCTGCAAAAGCTTCGTTTGCTTCGATCAGATCCATATCATCAATTGTAAGTCCTGTCTTAGCTAATACTTTCTTAGTGGAAGCAACAGGTCCAACACCCATGATTTCTGGTTCAACACCGCCAAGTGCTCCGGCTACCCATGTAGCCATTGGTGTAACACCAAGTTCTTTTGCTTTCTCTTCGCTCATAACAACGATTGCTGCTGCACCATCATTAATACCGGAAGCGTTACCTGCTGTAACAAGTCCACCCTCTTTACCAGAGCAGCATTTTAATTTTGCTAAAGACTCTGCTGTTGTACCTGCACGAGGTCCTTCATCTGTCACGAAATCTACGATCTCTTTTTTCACTTTAACCGGAACCGGAACGATCTCATCTGCAAATTTACCTTCAGCGATCGCTTTTTCACATTTCTGCTGGCTGTTTGCTGAGAACTCGTCTAATTCTTCTCTTGTGATTCCATATTTATCACATACGTTCTCTGCTGTGATCATCATATGATAATGATTAAATGCATCTGTCAATGCATCGTTAACCATTGTATCGATGATCGTTGCATTGTTCATACGATATCCGAAACGGGCTTTTGTCATAGCATATGGTGCCATTGACATATTTTCCATACCACCTGCAACAACGATATCAGCTTCTCCTGCCATGATCATGGTAGCTGCATCATTGACACATTTCAAACCAGAACCACATACAACGTTGATCGTGATTGCTGGAACTTCGATTGGGAGTCCTGCTTTGATAGAAGCCTGACGTGCAACGTTCTGTCCCTGAGCTGCCTGGATTACACAACCCATCTTAACTTCGTCAACCA
>ERZ824575.782-NODE-782-length-36699-cov-6.748390_pt1 | contig 36699 bp, 39 predicted proteins | sample MGYA00519470_ERZ824575 | MGnify/ENA primary metagenome ERZ824575 (study PRJEB31778, sample SAMEA3449170) | human gut metagenome | biome: human gut; feature: human-associated habitat; material: faeces | place: United Kingdom | collected 2010/2012 ...
AGGCTCCCCCTTCAAAACCCTCGAAAGTTTTTCTTTCGAGGGTTTTGTTTTATGCGCGACCTTTGAAAGCTTCTTAAAAGCTTAGATTCCGTGTGGGGCTGACGCCCCACACAAATTCCTGTCTTTTCAAATAGTTTCATGACGGTAATCTGACCCTGACGGTCAGAACGGTATTTCCTTGATTTAAAAATCACAGAAACGGGAATAGAATTCGACAATATTGGCATTGTCGTAGTTCAATCCTCATATCTGATTGAAGGAGGTTCGTCATGAATAATCCGTCTCGCCGCCATTTTCTTGAAGGCGCTGCCGCCACAATAGCCGGTGCCGCCGTTCTTTCCTCCGGCACCGCAGAAGCTGCGGCCAAAAAAGGTTCCAAAGGAACAGCTGCCTACGATCTCATCATTGTCGGTGCCGGCTGCGGCGGTCTTGTCTGCGCGGTTCGCGCGGCTCAGATCGGTCTTAAGACTCTGCTGCTCGAAAAGATGATGGATTCCTCTGGCAATACGATTTACGCCGCGGGCTTTATGCTCGGCACGAATACGAAGATGCAGCGGGCCGCGGGAATCTCCGGCGATACGACAGATAAGTTCTATGACGACATGATCAAAGTGTCCAAGGGACATGGCGACCCTGCGCTCACCCGCTACTTTGTCGATCATGCTGATCAGACGCTTGAATGGATGGCTGACTACTGCGGCATCAAATTCAAGACCGGCATGCATTTCATTTTCCCAATGCTTACCCGGTCCCATCTTGTTCAGGGGCCGACCCAGCCTGGCGGTTCCCAGCTGGCGCTCGATCTTCAGAAGAAAGCAAAGAGCCTCGGTGTAAAAATGATGTTCAACACCAAGGTTGTGCAGTTGCTTCAGAATTCGAAGGGGGTTGTTGACGGTGTCCGCGTCAAGACCAAGGATGGTTACAGCGATATCCGTTCCCGCGGCGGTGTGGTTCTTGCCACCGGCGGTTTCTCCGCGAACCAGGCCATGGTGACCCAATACGCGGGGGCTGCGGCCGCACGCATGCCGATTCGCGGTTCCCGCATTATTGCCGGTGAAAACATCAAACTTACGGATCCGCTCTTCGCGAAGTTTGTGAATGTCGATCAGTATCACTGCGGCCCGATTCATGGGCCTACCGGCGCTAATCCTCTGAATATCGTGAATAACGGGATCTGCGTCTCAAAGGATGGAACCGAGCGATTCACGGACGAAGGACAGACCTATGTTCAGATGGCGCGTGACACTGCGGCGAAGACTTCGGATAACTGGGCCTTCATGATCGTTGACGAGGATGTTCATAACCTGAAGGTCCTCGCAAGCGACTGGAAATCCTACGCAAAGAACCACGCGCCGGTTTATAAGGCCGATACGATCGAGGCTCTCGCCAAGGAAGCGGGTCTTGATCCGAAGAAGCTGACGAAGATTGTGGATGAATATAACGAGGCCTGCGCGAATAACACCCGCGCGAAACTCGTGCCCCCGAATACGCTGAAGGTTGCCCGCCCCGTGAAAAAGGCTCCGTTCTACGCTGTGCCGTTCCAGGGCGGAATGACCGCCACTTTCGGCGGCCCTCTGGTGAATACGGACGCACAGGTTCTAGATACTGAGAATCAGCCGATTCCGGGGCTTTACGCGATCGGCAACGCGGCCGGCGGCCTCTTCTATGACAATTACGTCGGCGGCGCGCAGCTGACAAACGCAGCGGTCTACGGTTATCACGTCGCTGATTACATCAAGGCTCATCTGAAGAAGTAAAAGTTCGGACTTTCTGAGCCGAACTAAAAAACTCTCGGATTCCTCATAGGAATCTGAGAGTTTTTCGTTGCCATAACAGCAGAGGTCAATGATAGAAATCGGGGAATCGGGCTTTCAGACGATTCATTGACCGTTCCTCGTGATCCGCGAGCCAGTCAACAAAAACCTGAACTCTCCGCTTTTCATACGACTCCTCCCTTGCGAAGACAAAGCAGGGAAGAGGCTTTCTCCTCCAGCCGTCCAGCACGGCGACAAGATTTCCCGCCTCAATATCATCCGCGCAGTGATAGAGGGAAAGATCCGGAACGACACCAGCCCCCAGCATTACTGCGGTCTTGGCCGATATCAGGTTATGAACCACGAGCGTGGATTTCCACTTGATGGTCGCGGTTTTTGCCCCTTTCAGAAGCACCGTTGTTGCGGATCGGGTTGGTGTATTGATCAGGACGCCGGTATGTTTCTGGCAGTCATCTGCCTGATGGGGGAACCCGTGCTTTCTGATATAGGCAGGTGAAGCGCAGGGAATAAAAGGCATTTCCCCGGAATAACGCTGAATCACTCCTGGAATCAGGTTGTCTTCCCCATAGCCGACAGCTACATCGACCAGATTGCCGTCAGAGGTCATAAAACCATCCGGAAGGGGAGCCGAGAGTTCGCTCAGCTCGAACTGGATATCCGGATAAATTTTCTGAAATTCGACCAGCGCCGGTGTGATTTTCGCAGGACCGATGCCCGCGTGGGAGGTGACCCGGATGAGTCCAGAGAGCTTGCTTTTATCGCCTTTCAGTGAGCGGATCATGTCCTCGTGAGTCGCGGTCAGTTTCAGCGCTGCCTGATAGGCCTCATGCCCCAGCTGGGTCAGTTTGACAGGACGTGAAGAGCGAGAGAAAAGCGGAGCTCCCAGTTCTTTTTCAAGCGCATGAATTGCCCGGCTCGCGGTGCTGGGTTCACAGTCCAGCCGCTCGCAGGCGGCATTAAGTCCTTCAGCCCGAACGATTTCACAGAACATCCGCCATGAATTCATGTCGTCCAAACGATTCACATTTCTCTCCGGATCTTTTTATTCGTATTTCTTAAGACGTATTCCATTTTCCCCGGGATAGGTACTCATACAAACCTTAAGGAGTTAGGTAAATCGTATGGGTATTTTCCCGGAATTCTGGAAGAAACTGCAATCTGATGTTCCATTTTTGCAACAGGCATCTTCTCAGATTGGCTGTTTAACAATAGTTTGAGTCCAGATTAGGATCTAAGTCTACGTTAATTATTGCATTTATGCCAATTCTATATTGATGAAATTGTCTTTTCTGAAATCTATCTTCTCCGGATAATCAGACTGTTCAAGAAAAAAATCCCTGCCAGAAGAGACCCCGGGGGGATCCATGAGAGAGATAGGAGAATCAGAATGACCTGGCAGATTTGGTTCGCATGTGCGGCCATTGTTCTTGCGGTGGTAGGACTTGTTAAACGGTATGAAACCCGAATGGTTCTGCTCTTGGCGGGTTTTGCCATGTGTATTGTCGGCGGGGATCCGATGAAGGCCTTTCAGGCGTTCGTCAAGGGGATGACGAATATCACCCTGGTTCCGGCAATCTGCTCGGCTATGGGTTTTGCTGCCGTTGTGACCGCTTCCAAGTGTGACGAACATCTGGTTGCCGCAGTCGCCGCCCCGCTTAAGAAGCTCGGCGGTCTCCTGATTCCGGTTACGACGCTTCTCACCTTCGCCATCAATATCGCCATCATGTCGGCTGCCGGTACGGCCGCAACCGCCGGTGCGACTTTCATCCCTCTCCTTATCCGCGCTGGCATCCGTCCGGCAGCCGCTGCCGCGGCCGTTGGCGGCGGCACGATGGCGGGACTTCTTCTGAACCCTGGCTGCGCGCATGACATTTACGTCGCGAAGATGGCCAACATGGATCTGATGGCTTTCATTGCCTGGGCGGCTCCGTATGTGGTGGGACTGGTTGTCATCGCGACGCTCGTTAACGCCGTCGTTGGAATTTTCGGTTTCCGTGATCACAAACCGAGCGCGGAAGAAATGCAGGGGCTGAACCTGGGCGAAAAGAAAGAATTCAAGGTGAGCTACCTCCGTGCCATCTGCCCGCTCGTTCCGCTCGCGGTCCTCATGGTCGCCGCTATCTGGTTCCCGAAAGCCGGGCTCGACGTTGTGGCCGCCATGCTGATCGGTACGCTGGTGATCGCGCTTGTTACGCTCGCGAATCCGGGTGAGCTTTCCAAGGCTTTCTTCAAAGGCATGGGTTCCGGTTACGCGCAGGTGATCGGCCAGATTGTCGCGGCCGGTGTCTTTACAGCTGGTCTTCAGGTGACCGGTGCGGTCGCGGCCTTCATTGAATTCCTGAAGAGCTCGAACGAGCTCGCCCGCTGGGGCGCTGCTCTTGGCCCGTATCTGATGGCGATTGGCACGGGTTCAGGTGAAGCGGCAATCTGGGCTTTCAACCAGGCTGTGACGCCTCACGCTGTGAGCTTTGGAATGTCGCCTAATTCCCTCGGTCTTCTCGCCATTATGGCGGGTCAGTTCGGCCGTACCGCGAGTCCGCTCGCTGGTTCCATCATCATCGTGGCCGGTATGGCTGCCGCAAACCCGGTCGCGGTCGTGAAGCGCCTTGTTCCTGGTATGACGGTCGGCGTTCTGGTTGCTGCCCTGATACTGGTGTGAGGAAAGAAAAATGTACGACCTCATCATCAGAAATGGTTTTGTGGTGGATCCGGAATCCAGATTCGCCGGGAAGGCGGACGTCGCTGTCGAAAACGGAATGATCGCGGAAGTATCCGAGTCGATCAGCAGCAAAGGTACGGAAGAGCTCGACGCCTCCGGCCTCACGGTGCAGCCAGGCGTCATCGATACACATCTTCACCTTGCCTCTCACCCCTTTGGCATGCGGATGACCGCAGAAAGCGGTGTGACGACCTGCCTCGAAATGGCGGGTCCCGCGCCGAAAGTCTTGAGCTATATGCCGGAAGCGGGTGTTGGGATCAACGTCGCGGTGCTGACCGCCATGATCCCCGGTGACAACCTTTCAGGAAACGATCCGAAGACTGAAGAAATTGACCGCGCGATGACAAAAGCGGTTGAGGACGGCGCGTTCGGCGTGAAGATCCTTGGCGGGCACTTTCCGCTTACTCCTGAAGCCTCAGCTGAAATCATCCGTATTGCCGCGGAGCGGGGAATTTACGCTGCCTGGCACGCGGGAACAACGAAAGCGGGTTCCAACATTACGGGTATGAAAGAGGCGGTCGAGCTGGCGTCTGGCCACCCCTTCCACCTCGCTCATATCAATGCCTATTGCCGGGGACGCGTGAACGGCATTCTCGATGAATGCAAAGAAGCGGAGTCACTCCTGGCTTCCCATCCGGAAATCGTGACTGAGAGCTATCTCTCGGACAGGAATGGATGCCCGCTGAATTTCACCGCGGACGGGAAACCCGCCTCGGAGATTCTGTCTGCGCAGCTCAGGTTCTTCGGTTTTGAACCCACTCGGGATGGAGCTGTCGCTGCGATGAAAGCGGATGTGCTTCGCGCTATTGCCCCGAGAAACGGAACGCTAGTGCTTCTTCCTCCCAAAGAGGGGGTTGAAGCCTTCCTCTCCGGAGAAGCGAAAGACGGTTCGTTCGGAGCTGTGAATCCGATCATCGCGAGGACTTTCTTCGCGACCGCGAAGCGCGCTGACGGCACGTTCCTCGTGGATGGGATCAGCACGGATGGCGGCGTCCTGCCGCGGAACGTCATTGTGCGCGGGGGCTGCGGCCTAATGAAGCTTGGCGGACTCTCGGCGCTCGAGTTTGCCGCGAAAACCTCCCTCATTCCTGCCCGAATGCTGAAGCTTGATAAGAAGGGGAGGCTGTCAGCCGGGGCTGACGCGGATCTCACGCTCTATGACCCTGAGCGGATGACCGCGGTTCACACCTTTGTAAGAGGCGAAACCGTTCTTCGGGATGGCCGGGTGATTGGTCGCGGCGGCACCGTTCTCGTCACTGAGGCAGGTTTGGAAGCCGTTCGCCGGATGGGGCTTCGGACTGAAGTCCTTCCTGGCGGAATACCAACAATAGACAGGACTTTCGGCTCCCTGTCAAAAAACAATCAATAGGAGATCGTTCATGAAAAAGCATTCACTTCTCGCCGCTTCCGTGGCGCTTGCGCTGATCGGCGCGGTCCAGCAGGCATCCGCAGCCAACGTTGAGGTTTTTGGATTCCTGGACCAGGGGGTTACCTACCGGCATGAAGACGGCAACACCGGGATGAAGGGGCCGGTTGGCCAGTCCAAGGCGAACGTCCTTGATAGCGCCGGCTATGTGACGCGTCAGGGTACGAGCCACAGTGTTGAAGAAGGAACGGGAAATGTGAGCACCTGGGGTATCAAGGGCTCTGAAAAACTTTCCGACAATCTTGAAGTGATCTTCCACCTTGAAGACGGGTTCCTCGCGGATGACGGCACGCTTTATATGAATAACGTGCTGTTTGAACGTGAGTCTTCTGTCGGCTTCCGTTCCAAGATCTGGGGCGAACTGAAGGGCGGCCGTATGCCAGCCATGTCAACCGGTTCCGGTACGACCGGGCTGCTGAACAGCCGCGTGAATCCGTTCGGTGCCGGCTGGGGCAATATGACGGGCGGCTGGAAGTTTACCGGTACGCTTGCGTCGGCTCGCTGGAACAACATGATCAACTACAAGACCCCTGTAATGCATGGGGCTCAGCTCCACTTCCAGCATTCGTTCGGCGGTAAGAACGACGCGACAGAGGGGACCTCTGACACAGATCGCTGGACCGCAGTCGGTATCAACTGGACCGGAAACCGCTCGTACGTTGCGGCGGTCGTTGACTGGATCGCTGCCGGCAATTCCGCGAGCCGTCTGACGGATAAGGATACGTGGAAAGCCACCGTGGGCGGGCACTATAAGTTTGACCGTTTCACGCTGTATGGCACAGCCCAGTATCTGAAAAACACGAAGTGGATCGGCGGCTATTCCACGAAGGAATACGCGCCGCTTCAGCACGCGGGTGATCTGACAAAAGGGCTTGACGGCTGGGCTTTCTCGACCGGCGTTGATGTTCCCGCGGCTGGCGGAACGGTCAAGGTTTCCGCCGCCTGGGGTTTCGGCGAAAACAACAACACGTCGAACCAGAACAAGTACGACCGCGTGAATCTCGGCCTCGGCTATATCTATCCGCTTTCCCGCCGTACATCGATCTACGCGGTCGGCGGCTATTTCTGGCAGGACGCCGATTGGCCGCGGATGAATAAAAAGTTATTGTGGAGCAGGGTAAACATGTTGGGTTTCCATGTGGGTAAGGTTCAGGCACCGGATCAATCGATAGTGCATGACACGGAGTATTGGCTGCAGCAGATCAACCGCGCGTCGGTTGTGGCGAATGTTGAGAGCGGGCTGCTTGACCGGGAACTCGCGAGAAAAATCCGCTCCGCATTGGATGAACTCCGACGGGAAGCGGCGGAGCCAGGCGCCCAGCACTGCGATCTTTATATTCAGTTTGAGCCGAAACTTCTGAAGCTCTGCGGCATGGAAGCGAGCCGGCTTCATGCGGGGCGCTCAAGTCAGGATATTCTCGCGACGTCGAACGCCGCGCTGAATCAGGAACGACTGATGATGCTCGCGGGTGAAACAGCCCGGCTCTGCGACGCGCTTCTTGAAACCGCGAAGCGGGAGTCAGACGCGCTTGTTCCGGCTTATACAAATGGCGTTCAGGCGCAGCCGACGCTTTACAGCCACTATCTCCTCGCTCAGGTCTACGTATTCAGCCGCGATATTGAGCGCATGGTGGAATGCGTTCGGCGTCACGATGTCTGCCCGATGGGAAGCTGCGTCTGCAACGGTACCGGCTGGCCGCTCAATTCCGCCCGTATGGCTGAACTGCTTGGGTTTGAACGGACAGCGGATAACGCGTTTGACGCGGGGCAGTGCCGCGGAAATGACCTCCCGCTTGAGGCAAGCCAGATCGCGGCCTCTGTCATGCTTCATATTGATGCGTTTCTTGCGGATTTCATGACGCAGTATTCCCAGACAAAGCCCTGGATTCACAGCGTGGATCCGAATGGCGTCTATCACTCGAGCGCGATGCCTCAGAAACGGAATCCCGGTCTTATCAACGACTGCCGGCGGGATGCGGGTCTCGTGATCGGAGAAGCGCAGGGAGTTCTGATGCGTATGCAGAACCTGACGCTTGGCATGGCGGATGTCCGCGACTCCTGGTCTATGGAGAGTCTGATGACAGACGCGGCTGTGGTTGTGAAAACCTTTGCCGGTATTGTGAAGTCGCTTCGGGTAGATCGGGAAAGAGCACTCGCCGAGCTGAACGCCGAATGGACCTGCACGCAGGAGATCGCCGATACGCTGATGCGGGAGGCCGGGATTGATTTTCGGACAGGGCATGGGTTTGCCTCCCGGTTTGTGACATATGCCCGGGAGAAGGGACTGACGCCAGCCAATGTGAAGTACGAGGATTTCTGCGGTGTCTGGTCTGAATTTGCGGCAGGCAAGGACCTTCCTCAGTCTTTCCCGCTGAGCACCGGGCAGCTGAAACAGGCGGTGAAGCCCCGTCACATTCTTGAAAACCGAAAAACCCCGGGAAGCGCTTCTCCTCTGATGCTTGAGGACCAGATGAAATCCGCGTCCCAGATGGTCAGAGCGATGAAGAGCCGAGTAGACTTTTTCATTCAGAGCCGAAAAGAAGCGGAAAAAACGCTCGAATCGGAATTGCAGGTCCTTTGATAAGCGGTCTGCCTTAAGGAGAGAAAGAGCATGAACGCCGAAATGACGCTGCAGCTCGAAAAACGCCGCTGGTGGATTCTCGCGGTCATAGGATTGATTAACCTCTGCGCGGGATCGATCTACGCCTGGAGTGTGCTGGCGGCCGCGAGCGCCGCGAAGCTCTCATCAGTCCTCGGCACAGCGGTAACGTCGGGTGACCTCGCTATTGCGTTCGGGGTCGCGAATGCGGTGGGACCGATTCCGATGATTCTGGGGGGAGCGATCAATGACCGATTCGGTCCCCGGACCGTCATTGTGGCAGGCGGTTTCCTGATGGGCTTAGGGCTGATCTGCTGCGGTCTCGCGGAATCCGTGGGGACTCTGATTGCGGCGTACGGCGGTCTTTTCGGTCTGGGTCTGGGGCTGACCTATGGGGCCTGCATCACTACCGCTGTCCGTTATTTCCCGGACCGACGCGGGATGGCAGGGGGTATCGTGACGGCGGCCTATGGCATGAGTTCGGTGCTTGTGCCGCCGATTGCTCAGGCTCTGATTGGCACTGTCGGCATTACCGCGACGTTCATTATTCTCGGAACGGTCTGTGGGGTTGCCATCATGGCCGGTGGGTTTGTCTGCAGGCAGTGTCCTCCTGATTTCGTGCCGCACGGCATGGTGAAAAAAGCGAAAGCAGAGGCGAAAGGGCTCACCTGGCGCGAAATGCTGAGGAGCCCGGTCTTTTACCCCATGATCGCGCTGCTTCTCAGCGGGGCCTTCGCGGGGATGATGATTATTTCCCAGGCGGCATCCATCGCGCGCCATGAAATCGGGATGACGGCTGCGGCCGCGGCGGTATCGGTTTCTGTCATTGCGCTTTTCAATATGGCGGGCCGCCTTGTGGCGGGAATTCTTTCTGACCATCTCGGGCGGATCGCGGTGCTTGCCGGAGCGCTCTGCCTGTCGCTCGCCGGGCTCTTTACGCTGATGACCGCGGGGATGGGGGATTTCGCGCAGTACTACCTGGGCTGTGTCCTCGTGGGACTCTCCTTTGGCGCCTTTATGGCTATTTACCCGGGCTTTACAGCTGAAAGGTTTGGTACTGCGCATTCAAGCGTCAACTACGGGATCATGTTCTGCGGCTTCGCTGCCGCAGGATTCGGCGGCCCCGCGCTGATGCGCTGGATGCAGAACACGGGCTTTGCCTTCTCAGACTGCTGTATGGTTGGCGCGGCGTTCTGTCTTTTGGGACTTGTTTTCGCGGCAGTCTGCCGCAGGATGATGAAGTAGGGCACAGAGAGAAGTCAGAATCCAGAGTGCATTTTGGGGCGGCTGCCGATGAAGCCGCCCCACTTTTTTCTGTTGGCCCCCCCGTAAATCAGGCGTTTCCAGTGGAATCATTACTGTCAGTGGGCTTTTCCTACGTCTTTGCGGCGGCGGGAAATCGGTCCCGGAGATTTTGTTTCGCTGGGGCTTGACTTTTTATCAGAATGGTAGCTATAATGCGCCGTTAACCTGTATCCGAGATTCTCGTTGAACAGTTCCCCCGTTCAGCACTCGGACCACGGCAGATGCCTTGCCGGAGGGACTTTTTTTTTTGCTCAGAGGTTAACCATGCGACTCCTTCAGAGAGCACTCACGTTCGATGACGTTCTTCTCGTTCCGGCGTACTCCAATGTGCTTCCCAGACAGACTTCCCTGAAAACCAAGCTGACGCGCGAAATCACGCTCAACATTCCGCTCGTTTCGGCAGCCATGGATACGGTTACTGAATCCCGTCTCGCTATTGCTCTCGCTGAACAGGGTGGCATCGGCATTATTCACAAGAATATGTCCGCTCAGGCCCAGGCAGCTGAAGTTCGCAAGGTGAAGCGTTTCGAAGCCGGTATCGTGAATGATCCGATCACCGTCCGCCCCGATATGACGGTTGCTGACGTGCTTCGTCTCTCCCGTATGCGCCGCATCTCCGGTTTCCCGGTTGTCGCTGAAGACCGCACGGTTCTCGGCATGGTGACGAACCGCGACGTCCGCTTCGAAGACCGCAAGGATGTGCCGGTTTCTGCCGTCATGACTCCCCGCGAACGCCTCGTCGTTGTGAAGAAGGGCGCCTCCCTCGAAGAAGCCAAGGCTCTGATGCACCAGCATCGCCTCGAGCGCGTTCTGGTCGTTGACGATCAGTTCAAGCTCGCCGGCCTGATGACGGTCCGCGATATCGTCAAGGCTGCTGAATTCCCGAACGCCGCTCACGACGCCTCCGACAAGCTCCTCTGCGGCGCTGCTGTTTCCGTCGGTGCCGGCACTGAAGAGCGTATCGAAGCGCTGGTTGAAGCCGGCGTTGACGTCCTCTGCGTTGATACCGCTCACGGCCACTCTCAGGGTGTGCTTGACCGCGTCAACTGGGTTAAGAAGAACTACCCGAATGTTCAGGTGATCGGCGGCAACATTGCTACCGGTGACGCTGCCAAGGCTCTCGTCGACAACGGCGCTGACGCTGTCAAGGTCGGTATCGGCCCGGGCTCCATCTGCACGACGCGTATCGTTGCCGGTGTTGGCGTTCCGCAGGTTACCGCTGTTTCCAATGTGGCTGAAGCTCTCGAAGGCACCGGCGTTCCGCTGATCGCTGACGGCGGCATCCGCTTCTCCGGTGATATCGCCAAGGCTCTCGCTGCCGGCGCTTACTCCGTGATGATGGGCTCCATGTTCGCCGGTACTGATGAAGCTCCGGGCGAAGTGATCCTCTCCCAGGGCCGCACCTTCAAGTCCTACCGCGGCATGGGTTCCCTCGGCGCTATGAGCCACGGCTCCGCTGACCGCTACTTCCAGGACAACAACCAGGGCAACATCTCCAAGTTCGTTCCGGAAGGCATTGAAGGCATGGTTCCCTACAAGGGACCGGTCGGTGCCATCATTTATCAGCTGATGGGCGGTCTGCATTCCTCCATGGGCTACTGCGGCTGCCCGACGATCGACGATATGCGCCACAAGGCCGCGTTCGTTGAGATCACGGCTGCCGGTATGCGCGAATCTCACGTCCATGACGTTCAGATCACGAAGGAAGCTCCGAACTATCACCAGCAGTGATAATTCGATCTGAATTGATGAATTAAAATCAGCGGATACGTTGGAAAGCGGCAGTGCTCCTGCTGGCCAATGTATCCGCTTTGCTTTTCTTCTAACTTGAAAGAGTGTTCCCCCATGAATCATGATCGCATTCTGATTCTCGACTTCGGCAGCCAGGTCACCCAGCTGATCGCCCGCCGTGTCCGAGAAGCGCATGTGTATTGCGAAGTCCATCCGAATGATGTCTCTGAAGACTTCATCCGTGAATTTGCGCCGAAGGGCATTATTCTCTCCGGCTCCTATATGAGCGCCTATGAGGAGTCGAATGATCAGGCGAGCCCCGCGGTGTTCAGCGCCGGTGTTCCGGTTCTCGGCATCTGCTACGGCATGCAGACGATGGCGACTCAGCTCGGCGGCAAGGTTGAGCCGGGCACGAAGCGTGAATTCGGCTACGCTGAGGTCCGTGCCCATAACCACACGAAGCTGCTGGAAGGCATCGAAGACTTCAAGGGCCCGAATGGTGAAGGTTTCCTGAAGGTCTGGATGAGCCACGGTGACCGTGTTTCCGAGCTTCCCCCGGGCTTTGTCGTGATGGCGTCCACTCCCTCCTGCCCGATCGCGGCAATGGCGGACGAAAACCGTCACTTCTACGGCGTTCAGTTCCACCCGGAAGTGACCCACACGGAAAAGGGCCGCGAGATTCTGCAGCGCTTTGTGCTCGGTATCTGCAACTGCAATCCGGACTGGGAAATGGGTAACTTCGCGAACGAAGCGATTGAAAGCATCCGTGCCCAGGTGGGTTCCGATGAAGTGATTCTCGGCCTTTCGGGCGGTGTGGATTCTTCCGTTACTGCGGTTCTGATTCACAAGGCTATCGGTAAGCAGCTCACCTGCGTGTTTGTTGACAACGGTCTTCTCCGACTGAATGAGCGCCAGCAGGTTCAGGAAATGTTTGAGAAGAACCTCGGCATGAAGCTTGTCGTGGTGAACGCGGAAGAGCGCTTCCTGAACGCCCTGAAGGGGGTTGCGGATCCTGAACAGAAGCGCAAGATCATCGGCCGTGAATTCGTTGCCTGCTTCCAGGAAGAGGCGAAGAAGCTTACCGGCGCGAAGTGGCTTGCCCAGGGCACGATTTATCCTGACGTGATTGAATCCGCCGCCGCGAAGACGAAGAAAGCGAAGGTGATCAAGTCTCACCACAACGTCGGAGGCCTGCCTCCCGATATGCACCTGAAGCTGCTTGAGCCGCTCCGCGGACTCTTCAAGGATGAAGTGCGTGAACTCGGTATCAAGCTGGGCCTGCCCCGCGAGATGGTGTTCCGTCATCCGTTCCCCGGCCCGGGCCTTGGTGTCCGAATCCTTGGCGAAGTGAAGAAGGAATACGCGGATCTGCTACGCGCGGCTGACGCGATCTTCATTGAAGAACTGCATAACGCCGGCTGGTACGACAAGGTTTCCCAGGCCTTCACGGTTTTCCTCCCGGTGCGCTCTGTGGGCGTCATGGGCGACGGCCGTACTTACGACTGGGTGGTGTCGCTGCGCTGCGTCGAAACGACGGACTTCATGACGGCCAAGTGGTCTCACCTGCCGTATGAGCTTCTCGGCAAGGTCTCCAACCGCATTATCAATGAAGTGAAGGGCATCAACCGTGTCTGCTATGACGTCTCCGGAAAACCGCCGGCGACGATTGAGTGGGAATGATCTAAGTTTAATCAGATAGCACCCAATAGCGGGCAGTTAAAGGCATTAAGTTGTTGAAAATGCTTTGAATTGCCCGCTTTATTTATATCAACTCCGATCACTGTCGATTAGTTCGAAGCAACAAAAAATCATGGCACGGAAAATGATATAGTTCCTTAGGCGGCCGATACCACGCATGGTTGCATGGTTTCGATGCTAAAAAATCGAATGGTACTCGAAGGAACTGGAAAATATGCTTTCCGATACCAAGATCAAAACCCTCAAGCCTAAGGACAGGCTGTACCGTGTAGCTGACCGCGACGGCCTGTATCTGGCTGTGACGAGGACCGGAGTGAAGTCTTTCCGGTACAACTACAAAATCGACGGGAGGCAGGAAACCATTACCTTCGGTCAGTACCCTGTGATATCCCTCGCTGAAGCGAGAGAGATGCTGCTTCAAGCCAAGAAGGTTCTAGCGTTGGGGCGCTCACCGGCTCGGGAAAAGAAGGCTGCAGCAATAGGAAGGAAAGCCGAAGACACGATAGAGGCAGGAATAGGGGAGTGGATCGAGAAGGCTCAGATGGCGGAATCAACCCGCAGGGCCCGGCGCTACACAATCCGCAGCGTGATCATCCCCAAACTTGGCAGGCTGCACATTTCCGAACTGACCGACAATGACATCCGCAAGGCGATTGAGCCGATCAAAGCCTCTGCGCCAGCCACCGCATTGACTGCCCGGGACATCCTTTCATCCTTCTATCTCTGGCTCAATGAAACCAAGGGCATCCGGATTGACAATCCTGCCCGTTATGTAAAGCCCAGCACAATTCACGTCTTTAAATCCCGTGACAGAACACTTTCGGCTGAGGAGCTCAAAAATTTTCTGCGGGCCCTGGATTACACGCCCATCGCTTCTTCCAACAAGGCCTTCCTCAAGCTTCTGTTGCTGACCGCTGTACGAAAAGGAGAGCTGGTGGGGGCGAAGTGGGATGAGGTGGATTTCGAAGCCGGGAAGTGGACAATACCGTCCGAGCGCATGAAAGGCGGCTTGGCTCATATTGTGTACCTGAGCCGTCAGGCCGTCGATCTCTTCATTGGTCTGCAGTACATAGGGGACGGCGCCTCGGAATACGTCTTTCCGGGCAGGAACGACTCGACGATTTCCATCGTCCCCCAGTCTCCCAACAAGTGGATCAATGCCGCTCGCCGGGCGGCGGCAAAGAAGGGGATAGAGATCGCAGCGTTTACTCCTCACGACTTCCGGCGCACGTTCTCAACATTTGCAAACGAGGAGGGATTCAGGCCCGACATCATTGAACGCTGCTTAGCCCACGAGCACCACGACATTCGGGCGGTCTACAACCGGGCGGAATATGCGAAGGAGAGGAAGGAACTTATGCAGTGGTGGGCAGATAAGGTAACCGCAATTGCAACGGAGAGGGCAGTTAATCGGTGATGTTTTTGAGGGCTTCGATCAATTTCGCAGCTGGGGCAGCATCAGAGATCTTTGAGTTTTCGGTTAGTTTTTGAGAAACGGGGAATATTACAGCTTTAATTAAGGCTATCAAAAGAATGGTAGGAATAGAGGCTGAAATGATCATAGCGGTTATTAAAACATGGGGCTCAGTATTCTCGGCCCCGCACAACACCGCTTTTAACGCAAAGAACAAAAGCGCATAGAAAGCAATCATCGCCAGTGCAGTTATCCAAACTATGCAAGTTCTTCCGGCCGAATTTTTCTTTATACGGTCAAGAGACTCTTTCTCAATATCCAACCTGCACTGGCGGAGCTCCAGCTCAAGCTCTGTGATTCTCAGTTGAGCTTGAGATTTTGAATCTATCACAGAAGTATCGTTAACTATTTCCTTAACGGGGGAGGTTAGGTCGATCTCTTCTTTATTGTCAGTCATAGGAAATAACCTAGTTTCGCCAAGCGAAGATTGAGCGCTTGAGAAGATACGCCGAGAACCTGGCGCAGTCTTACCGGGTCTTTGATCCCTACCTTTTCGATCAGAGCTTTTATCGCTATCGCCGGCATGATCAAATCAGCAGCGAACCTGTTGGCTGCTGCTTCTTTGACAGGGTCGTAGCTCATTGCCCCGCTCGGGAAAACAGTGTTTCTTTCAGCGCTTCCATGCCCCAGGCAATGATGGCCAAGTTCATGAGCAATTGTGAACCGCTGGCGCTCAGGTATTTCTTTTTCGTTGACAAAAATGGTCTTTTTGCCCTCGTCAAGATAGCCGGAGCGGTAGCCAAGATCCTTCTTTACGACTGACAAGCCCAACTTTTCGGCAAAATATTCGGGCTTGATGGGCACCTTCATATCCCAAAACTCTTCCAAGAGAGCTTGAGCAGTATATGTTGTCATATGCCCTCCAAAAAAAGTAAGTGATAAAGGAAAACAACTAAAGAAGGCGGAAAAGCAGAAGGCCCACGAGGAATTCCCCGCAGGCCAGCGCCGGATGGGGGAGTCCCCGTCCCATTACGCTTCCATATTATTTGAATGGAGCATCGAAGTCAAAATAGAATTGTAAACTTTATGCGTCAGTTTAGATCTATTCCACGCAAAAACCGACTTTCTTTTTAAATTCTTCGATGTCTATCTTGCGGTAGCGAAGTACCTTTGTGTTTATTCTTAAAGGCTTAGGAAAGTCAGGATTGTACTTTTCCCACCTGTAAAGCGTAGACCTGCTGACCTGAAACATATCGCACACTTCCTTCGGCGTCAGCGTCACTTCAAAATTAATTCCTTGCTTTTCCATTTTCATTCTCCTTTGCTGACAAGCGCTTCCAGTTCTTTTATTGCCCAGTCGATTTTTCCCTCGGCAATGAACACGAGGGCCTGCCGAAAGTTTTCCACAGCCACTTCCCTCGAAACCTGACGCAGGGCTCTCTCCTCCTCGACCCCGATCCCGGTTTCAATTGCAGCGAGTTGAATCCTCTTCAGATACCAGATCGCCTTTTTCAAATCCCTCTCGAACTCTCCTTTAAAAGGAGCCCGAAGGATGTACTTGATTGCCGAGCCGGCGCAAAAATTTATGCGGTCGATGATGTCGATCACCTCGACCGAGTAGTGCCGGTAATGCGCCGGGTGGTTGACCATATCAGACATAGTTCATCTCCTTGAAGTGCAGGCGAGCGCCCATTTCTTCTTCGGCCCGGTCGTAGAAGGCCGGTGCCTTTGCCATTGCATACCGCTGGCTCGCGATCTCATACGGCTCGAAGTTGTTTAGCAGCGTCTCGTACTGCTCCGCCATGCGGGTTCGGCACAGCTTGAGCTGCGGATACAAGATGCGGCCATGCCGCTGCCAAACGTTAAAGACGGTCTGGAAGGCGAGATTGGCCTCCGCCAGTTTTTCGCGCTCTGCGGCTTTCTCGTCCTCTGCATACCAGTTGGTGAGACCCCAGGCGAATGTCAACTGAACTTTTGCCAGCCTGAAGTACTCCATGAGGTATGGATCCTTTCCCTTCGAAAAGCGGATAGCTGCGAACGGCTCGAGAAAAGCCAGGCCGAATCCCAGTCTGTCATCGCGGGTCCAGACGCCATTTCCGCGGATCAGGATTTGGGAGAGGGCGGACGCAGCGCGGAGCCCGGCGAGTGTTGAGACTTTGCGGTGCGGCTTCCGGGGTTTCTTGCTGCGAGGCATGATCAGCGCCCCGTGGAGCCGTATCCGCCGGACCCGCGCTTTGTCGGGCTCAGCTCGTTGACCCACTTGAATTGCACCGGAATCACCGGCTCCACCGCGACCTGCGCCACCCGGTTCCCGGCGAGGATCTGGTAGTCCTTCGTGCAGATCCAGCAGACCAGAACCTCGCCCCTGAAGTCGGCGTCCACGATAAGCGGCACCTGGATCGCGTTGCGGCGCAGGAGGTTCGAGCTCCGGCTGTAAACCGTCATCCGATAGCCCCTCGGGGCCTCGAACGCGATGCCGGTTCGGATCGTCGTGGGCTCCCAGGCCTTCACGTACTGGTCCTCGATCGCGTAAATGTCGTAGCAGGCCGCATCCTCCGTCCCGAGAGTCGGCTCGTGGGCGAATTCGTGCAGCGCCTTGATCTTCACATCCACCATTTCGTCACCTCACGTTGTCCGTCAGATAGTTTTTCAGCTGAGACTCGACCTGCTGAAGGACGGTGAACAGCGATGAAAGAGCGCAAAGCTCCACTTCATCCGTCTTGCGATCCTTATCCTGCTCGATGTACCCCCGGGCCTTATCGGAAACGGAGAGCAGCTCAAAATCGATGCACTCGGACGGCACCCGGTAACGCAGGCACTCGAGATAAGAGCGAATCGCCGCGAGAGACTGAATGACGGCCAGCAGCTCCCGGGTTTTATCCTCCGCGACATAGCCGTCGCTCAGCTCTTCCAGCAAATACCAATGCAGCAGTTTGATCGACCGGCAAAGAAGCACGGCGTTGGTCGTCGTTTCGTGGTTCGGATCGCTCCCTACCCTCTGCGCCGTGTCTTGCAGATCGCGCATCAGAACGCGCATAATTGCTCTTGTTCCGCTCATAGACCCTTCTCCTTTTTCATGCTTTCCAAAAGAATCGACTGAATGCTCGCTTTCGTCTTCAGCCGCTTTAAAACCAGCTCGTCGACCGTCCCCCGGGCAACGATGTAGTGAATGAAAACCGGGCGGGGATGGCCGGCCTGCATCTGCCGCACCGGGCCGATCCGCTCGCAGATCTGCTGAAACTGCTCGAGATCCCACCAGAGGGAAAAGAAGCAGAGAATGTTCCCGCCGTCCTGAAGGTTCAGCCCGTGACCGGCGCTTGCCGGATGGGCGAAAAGCACCGGGATGCGGCCGGCGTTCCAGTCCCGGATCGTCCGGGGATCCCGGTCGAGCGCCCGGCCTTTGGGGAAGGCTTTCTTCAGCCGCTCGAGATCACTCTTGAAGTGATATGCGACCATCACCGGAGCCCCGGCGGCCTCCTCCACCACGTCCTTCAGCGCCTCGATCTTCGCGTCATGCAGCGTTTCCCAGTGCCCCTCATCGTCCGTGTAGATGGCGCCGGACGCGCACTGGACGCACTTCCCGGAAAGGGCCGCCGCATTGGCCGCCGTGATCTCGCGGCCCGACTGGAGCTCGGCCACCATGTCGGCGCTGAGCCTCCGATAGATCGTCCGGGCGGCGGGAGGCAGATCCACGGAGATCACGTTCTCGACCGGCTTTGTCACATCGAAGTAGTCCGCAGCGTCAACGCTCACAGTCACGTCGCGCACCCGCTCTTCGATCTGCTCCTGAGCGAAGGGCTGCGCGTTCCACCGGACGGCGTGCGGATCTGATCCAACCCGCTCGGGATAGAACCACCGCTGATGAAACGCGCTGAAGGTCTTCCCGAGCCGCAGGCCCGAATCCACGAACCAGTACTGGCCCCAGAGATCCTCGAGCCCGTTCGGAACCGGAGTGCCGGAAAGCCCAACGAAGCGGGTGACGCCCTTGAAGGCGACCTTCGAGAGCGCCCGGGCCCGCAAACCGCCCCCGCCACCGAGCCTGAAGCCCTTCAGTTTCGTGGACTCATCGGCCACGACGGTGCGAAACGGCCACCTGTCGCCCAGCTCTTTCGTAAGCCAGGGCAGATTCTCGTAGTTCGCCGTGTAGACATCCGCCGGGGTTGAAAGCGCCCGGCGTCTGGCGGCGGCTGAACCGGTGATCGGCTGAATCGTGAGCCCGAGGTCGCTCCATTTGGCCACTTCGTCCGGCCAAGTCGAGACCGCAACACGAAGGGGCGCGAGGATAAGCGCCGGGAAGGCGTCCTCTCCGCAGCGCTTCAGCGTATCGAGTGCGAAGAGCGTGCTCGCGGTCTTGCCGGTGCCCATGCTGGACCAGACCATGCCCCGGGGGTGCCGGAGGATGTGCTGCACGATGAGCTTCTGATAGGGCCGGGGAGTGAAGCGCATGCTTATCCCCCCGTCTCGTCCGCCACGGACAGGACAAGGCCCGAGAAGTCGCTCGCCGCATTAGCCGGCATGATGCTCACCGGGAAGCTGAACTCCAACACTCCACCAAACCGTTCACTATCGCGCTTCAGCCCGTGCATTGTGAGCGTGACAAGGCGCTCGAAGTCCGGTGAGTCTTTGCTCCGCCTGGCGGAAAGATGCTTTTTAGCCTTGAGAATCGGCTGAAGAAACTTCAGCTTGAAAGCGTGGGTGTAGCCGGCGGCCGGATCAAACCGATCGCGAACCTCTTTCTCGGCCTTGGCCAGATCCGGATATTTCGCCCGGCACTGCACCGGCACATCCGGAAGAGACTCGCCGATCAGCTGATAGCAGCTCGGATTGAGCTCAAGATCGGTGTAGAAATTTCGCTCTTCCAGGCGGGCCATGCCGGCGGGACTGAGAATAAGCTCCGGGGCGGGCATGTCGATGTAAGCCCCGGCTATCGTTACCCGGGCGATCGAATGGCTGTCGCTGGCCTCGAGCCGCACCGAGGCGCCTTCCTTCACGCAGTGAATGCCGTTCAGGTACCAGCGGATGTCGTTCTTTGCGGTAAAGCCCGCGATGGCTTTCACGACGGGAACCACCTCAGCCTTGAAAATCAGATCACTCATCGCCCTCTCCGACCAAAACAAAACTTCTCAAAATCGCTTCGATGTCCTCCGGGCAGTCCGCCACAAACACCGCGCATCCGGCCCGCCGCAGAACATCGAACTCCCTCAGCTGGGACCGCCGGGGCTTCTTCCCCGGAGCCTTCAGCTCCACCCAGAAGTGGATGCCGCACGAGGGAAAGAGCACCAGCTGATCCGGAGCCCCGATGTGCGATGTCCAGGCGCACTTCCTCGTCTCGCCCCCGAGGCTCGTCACCCGGCGGCGCAGATACACAACGAGACGCCCCTCCGGAGTCATAGCGAATCCCCAAAGGCATCAACCAGCCGCCGCAGCAGGTTCTCCCGCTGAAGCTGAGTTACAAGCACCGGGGCGACCCAGCGCATGGACTCCCGCTCCGAGAACAAAACTTTCAGGGCGCCGCGGGCAGAAGTGAAAGCGAGCTGCTCATCCTCGGTAAAGCACCGGGCTTTCTCGCAGTCGGACAACACAGCAGTGAGCTGCTTCAGCTTTTCCGGGGTCATAGCGCCTCCCCCCGATCCTTGCGGATCTGGTGCAGCGCCGCCTCGGCGGCCCGGGCGACATCAGACAGGCAGAGCCCACCCACGGCGTTCACGAGCGCCTGCCGCTCCCACTGGGCGAGCAGGAAAGGGTGGTGGCTTGTGGGGGCGTTGTTCAGCCGACCTATGAAGTAGCGCACGAGCGCCTGGCGGCGGTCATCGGCCGAGCCGACAAAATTGAACGCGGCAACCGGGTAGCCGGTGAACTGGTTGAGCAAAAACTGGAGCCGATTCCTCTCCGAGTCCGTGACCGACTGAAACGCCTGAGCAGCGAAATTTCCGGGGGTCTCTCTAATGGGTGTACGCATTCTCAATCCTTCTTGTATCGATAGCCTTCAAAACCAGCCGCGGAGAGCGGCAATCCCTTTGACCACGGAGCGCCGGAGGTCATGAGCCCGGCGAGGCTGTCCGCCGTGAATTCCGGAGCGTCCGGGCACTCTGTGATGAGCTCGTCGTGAACAGAAAAAACGATGCGGTAGCCGGCGGCTTCGACCCGGGCGAAAGAGTCGACCAGCAGGTCCCGGGCGGTGGCCTGCGTGAGGTTCTCGACAACTTTGCCCCCATAGGTCCTGATGTCCGTCCACTTGCGGCTGTACTGGTTTATGCCCTGATAAACGAAGGTCGCGCGCTCATCTTCCCGAGGAAGCCTCGCCATCGGGTAGCAGACGAAACGGCCGGACGGAAGCTTCACGCCGCAGAACGACCGGGAAAGCCGCCCGAACACGCACTTCCCGACCACCTTCGGGGTCTGCGCGGTGAGCATCCACTCGCAGGCCTCCGACACATCGGCCCAGAACTTGCAGATCGCAGGATGGGCGTCGCGCCACGCCCGCTTGATTGCGTCGCACGCGATGTAGGTGTCCTTCGCGAGGCCGTGAGAGCCGCCGTGCTTCAGGCACCAGTCATAAGAGTCTTCGGCCGCGGACCAGTACTTCGGGTTGATCGCCTTCCGGGTATGCTCCGCCAGCTCGTCCAGATCCACCCGATAGGCCCGGGCGAACGTAAGGAAGGCCCCGACGCCGCCCTGATAGCCCATCGCGAGCTCCAACACTTTTCCGATCTGGCGCTGCTTCTTTGTCACGTCCTCAGGTCGCACGCCGAAGGTGCGGCCGTACGTTGCTTTGTAGAGGTCGACGCCGGTGCCCTCGTCATAAGCGCGGAAAGCCTTCAGCTTCCACTCTTCGCCTGCGAGCCACGCGAGTACCCTGCCCTCTATGTTTGAGAGGTCAGCAACCACAAGCTTCTTGCCCGGCGGGGCGATGATGGCGCCCCGGATGCAGCTGCTCACTACGCTCATGACATCGGAATAGAGCAAATCGGCGACGCCACCCTTTAGCGCCGCGATGGCCGTCTCCACCTCCTCAGGCTTCATCGAACCCCGGGGAAGGTTCTGCGGCTGAAAGAGCCGACCGGAAAACCGGCCTGTTCTGGCCGCGCCCATGTACTGCATGCACCCGCGAAGCCGGCCGTCCTTGTTCGAGCAATTGGCCAGGGCCACGAATTTCTGCACCGAGGTCTTGGTCGACTGGAGCCGCAGGGCGATCATCTCCCGAACTTCGTCGGGAAGCTCCGGGTCGTCCAGGCGGCGCTCGAGAGTGGCCTTCTGCATATCGGGAAGCGACACGCCGTACTCCCGGAGCATGAAGCCAAGCATCTCGTCCCTCTGACCCGTGGTGGACACCTGTCCCGAGGTCATCTCATGCACCCGGCGGTCGGCTGAAGCCTTGGCCGCGGTCGAGGCTTCAATCGCCGCATGGACGAGGTCCATGTCGATCTGCATGCCCCGGTCGTTAATCCTTTGGTCGAGCGTCCATTCACGCCACAGCGGGAAGGATTTCTCGTTCCAATGCGGAAGCCGCTTCCAGACTTCGTACATGGAGCCCACGTCACGCCGGCAGTATTCCTTGAAGTGCGCCCAGTCCTCCGGATCGGTGAGGCGGGTGTGGCGCCGGATCTTCCGGTACGCCGGCTGGGGCTTGCAGAAAAGAAGCACCAGGCGGTGCCCGTCCTTGTCCTTCGCCTGATCCTCCGGAATGCCGAGCAGCGGGCACAGCGTCCCCAGGGCGCCGGGAAGCGAATGGGCATAGGCGAGAATCATCGTGTCGCGCCAACGGGCCGGGTCCGCTACTTCCGGAAACTGGCGCTTGAGGATCGTGCGGTCAAAGTGGCTGTTGTGGGCCCAGAGCTCCACCGCAGGATCCTTAAACGCTCTCAGCACGCGCTGCGGAATGGCCTCTCCGGCTGTGAGGTCAACGACCTGCGCCGGCTCATCGTCAAACGCCCAGGCGAACAGCATCAGCTCCGCGTCTTCGGCGTAGCGGTGCGTGCCGTAGGCGATCGGCGTTTCGCAGTAGGTTTCCGTGTCGAGAAAGAGTTTCATGGCTTGAAGGCCGGTCCCGCCATCCCCTTAGGATTCACATGGCAATGGCGGTTGCAAAGAACAGCGGGACCGGAAAACTGGTTAGATAAGGTCGTCGGCCCCGGTCGCGAAGGCGGTTTCGCCCGCCTGGGCGCTCACGTCCGGGAAGTCATCTGCGCTTGCCGTGGGGCGACCGCTGAAAGCGTCACCGTGCCCCGCGAACTGCAGCGCTACGAGCTCGTGGCTCACGCCGCGGTTTCCGTTGCTGGAGTACGCCCAGGGACTCACGATCACGTTCACGTAGCACCCGGCGTAGAAGAGCTTTCGTGCCTCGTCGGTCGAGAGCTTCCGGCGGTCCGGGCCGAAGAAGTCCGGCATCGTGGTGGAGCGGGCCGCGATGTAGTAGTGGTCCGCGAAGCCTTCGACCGGATTGGCCTTGGCGTTTCCATCCTTGAAGACCGGGCGGGCCTGAAGCGCGGCCTGAGCAGCGGAGGCGTTTCCGAACTTCTTCACGGCTACTTCGAGGCAGGCCGCCTTGTACTTGGCGACGCCCGGAAATTTTTTGTCGATCAGGAGCGTGAGCTCGTAGCGGGGCTTCTTGCTCGGATCGGCCTTGTCGGCGCGGGGCTCGAAGATGTAAGGGAAGGCCAGACGGCCGTAAAGCATTTGCTTAGACATTTAGTTTTCCTTGCCCGATGCGGGGCTATCAAGATTCACAACCGGAAAATCCTCCGGCGAGACTGCGACCCAGTAAGGCCGGGGGTCGCTTTCCGGTGCGATGGCTGGTTTGGGCTCCGAGCGCACAATGCAACCTTCGAGCTTCTGCCACTGCTCATTCGTCAACAGCTTTTTCTTCACGAGGCGTCCGGCCTGAGTGGGGGAGATGAGCTTCGACTGGTAGCGGCAGCCGTCGGGAACGTGAAAGCTCCTCAGAAGCTCGTCCGCCGCCGAATCGCTGCGCCACTTCCTGATGCCCTCGCGGCCCGCCACGAGCTTGAAGCCGGGAAGCGGTCGCCCGTCCATCAGCTGATCCATCGCAGTCGCGCGAATGCGGGCGCACCACTGCTCAACCGCGTCGACCTTCGAGAACATGGACGCCAACTCCTCGCCCGAGAGCACAGCGCCGACGGCATCGACCTCGACTCCGGCTGCCGCGGCCGAGAACCGGGCATAAGCCGTGCAGCGTCCCGCCATCGGGCAAAACTTGCAGGCCTTTTCCGAAGGGAAGAACGAGAGCCTGTTTTCCGGAAGGCCGCGCTGCTTCGTGGCTTCCCGAGCGGCCTGGGTGATGTCGTAAGCCTGCTCGCTGAGCACCCCCACCGGCACCCGCCACTCGGAGATGCTGTTGAGCCGCGGCTGCACGATCACGAGCCTCACGGTCTCGATGCGGTCGAAAACCGCCCGGTACTGCTCGAGAGCCGCCGCGGCGTAGATCGTGAGCTGGGAGTTGTATTCCGCGGAGACCTTCACGCCCATGCCGTACTTCAGATCGACAACGACCAGCTCGCTCGGAAGGAACACGAGGGCGTCCGCCGTGCCGTGGGCCCCGATCTCGCCTGTGACGGGGCGGATGTCGAGCTCCTGCTCGATCTGTGAGGGGCACCCGGCGGCGCCGCTCGTCCGGATGGCGTTCACGTAGTCCACGTAGGGCTTGACCGTCTCCGCGACTTCTTCGGCGCTGTAGCGCTTCGAAGCCGGAACGGGCTGACCGTTCAGCAGGGCGGCGGCCACCGCGTGGGCGTAAGTGCCTTCGTCCGCGAAGTCCGAGGTCGACTCTTTGGGCTGATACCGCTCAATGAGCGCCACGGACCCGGGACAGCGGATCCAGCGGTAGGACGACGACGGCGAAAGGACCGCGTGCATCAGGCTGTCTCCTTCAGCTTGTCGACGAACGCCTGGTACTGGTCGGGCATCAGCTCCGTGACTTTCTCGACCGCGAACTTGTGCAGCGCGTTCACAAGGAACTCGCGGCCATTGCGAGCGGCGGCATCCAGCGCGGCCTGCTTGAGCTGAGTCTCCGTAACGGGCTCAGGCTCGGGAGCCGGTACGGGTTCAGGGGCGGCGGCCGCTTCCGGCGCCGGGGAGGGGGCGGGAGCCGGCTCAGGAGCAGGCGCATCGGGCGCCCGTCCGGCCTTAAGCTCCTCCCGGAGGGAGTCCACCGCGGCCGTGAGCCGGGCAAGGGCCTCCGTCTGCTCTTTTATGAGGTCTTCGAGGTACATGTTTTAAAGTCCAAGAAGGAAAGTGAAGAGTGGTTTCCGGAAAAGGAAAACCAGGACGAAAAGGGAATTGATGAGGACGGCCCAAAGCAGCGCCTGAAAGCGCTCACGGTCGGAGACATCGCCGAAAGACCTTCCGGTGAAAACGTCGAGAACTCTACGGAGAATCGCTAACTGCATAGCTCGGGCTCCTGTTTCAAACATGAAAGCATCAAACCTTTATGTATGAAGAACAATACACCTGCGCCTTGCTTATGGCAATACCTATAAGTATTAAACTTACATTCAGATACAAAAAGCCCTCCCCCGCAAACGCGAAGGAAGGCTCTTATTTAAAACGTAAAAGTATTTATTTAGACGAGTAAAAGGCTACAGGAAAGAGCCGCCGGAGCGGTCGATAACCCGCCCAATGATCTTCGCCCGGCTGAAAAACTCATCCAGGGGAACCAGCTCCTCGTGGTAGGCCGCAGAGTTTTCAGACTCGATAGCCATCTTTCCGTCCATCCGTACTCGCAGCCTTTTTACCCGAAGCTCCCCGGCGAAGGAAAAGGCATAGATGCGGCCCGACCGGATCTGGTCCCCCTCCTTGTATTTTTCTATAAGAACTGTGTCCCCGTCAAAAAAGTAGGGATACATCGAATCGCCGTGGACTCTCATACGGAAAGCGTTCTTCGGGTTCACGTGCTTTTTTATGAAGAAGTCCCGTTTATAGGCCACTTGAGCGCCCTGATCCTCGGGTTCAAGCAGCCATTCACAGCCCGGACCGGCAGAAAGAGATACCTTCATATCAGGAACGCAAACATAAGCGTCTGTATTTACCGGTTCCTCTGAGTCAACCACCTGCACCGTGTGCTCCGTAGGGATAAGCGACGTTACAGGCACCTGCAGAGCTCGAGAAAGCGCAACAACAGTAGAGACCAGAGGATTGTGGGACTGGCCGTTAAGAATCCGTGTGATCTGGGGCTGAGCTACGCCGGACATCTTAGCCAGCCTTGTTGCTGACAGTTTTCTTTCCTGCATAAGCGAAGCAAGAACATCTTTAAGTTCTGGCATGTTGAATCCCCCACTAAATATGCATAAAAGAATAAACCACGCTCAACCAGTTAATGCGTAGTATTTGTTTGATCTTGCTTTGGTGTATTATTCTTTAATGTATTAGTGCGAGGCATAAGTATGGATTACGAAAACAACACACCAATGAAGATATGCAAAACTCTGCTATCTCGCGGTTACACGCAACAGGAGCTAGCTGATCTCGTTGGCGTCAAGCAGCCAACTATATCCAGAATCGCGGCGGGGGCAATCAAAGACACAAGCTACAACACGGTTTCAAGGCTGGTCAATCTTCTTGCGGCTTCCAATCCGCGCAAGACGCAAAGGGCCGAAAAATGACAGCCCCGATTACCTATAAGCAGAACCAGGTTGGCGCCCCGGCCGCTGTGTGGCAGGACGCTGCGGCGCTCGGCTGGACCTCAATAATGCTCCCGGTCGTTTGCGACAAGAGCGCCGAGGTCTCGAGCAACTCCACCCTTAAGACTCTTGGCAAGGTCCCCTCGGCCTACAACGACCAAGGCAAGGCCGTGGGATTCCCCGCATGGACGAAGCACGAGACCACGCCGGAGGAAATCAAACGCTGGTCCGGCAACAGCAGGCTCGGAATCTGCGTGCGCACCGGGTTCGGGGTGAACGCGATCGACATCGACTGCGACGACCCGAAGATCGCGCAGAAGGCGATCAAGGCCGTGCGGAGCCGCTTCGGTAAAGACATTCTCATCCGGCAGCGCGAGGGCTCCAGCCACTGCCTCATCCCGGTGCGGACGGAGGCGAGCCTCCCAAAGCAGGTCCTGCACGTGAACGAAACGAACATGGTGGAAATCCTGTCCCGGGGGCAACAGTTCGTGCTCGCCGGGCGCCACGTCTCCAGCGACACACCCTACGAGCTCACCCAGAGACTCGACGACGACCACGTGCCCCAGTGCTCGGAAGAAGATTTCAAGGCTCTGGTGAACGACATCAGGACCGCGATCGGAGCCGAGACCGTACGCGGCCGCGCCAGGCCGGAGCGGCGGAAGGGCGAGACGGCGCTGCAGGAGGACCGGCTCGCGGACTGGCTGCGGGAAACCGGACGAGTGCTGTCGGAGCCGCGGCCCGGAGAGCTCCAGATCGTCTGCCCGTGGGAAGAGCAGCACACCACGGGCGAGGCCGGAGACACCTCGACCACGTACTACCAGGCCGGAACTAACGGCTACCCGGAAGGAGCATTCGTGTGCCTGCACGGCCACTGCAAGGACAAGAACCTCGGAGACTTCAAGGCCTGGGCGAAGAATCAGGGTTTTCAGGAGACGCTCCCGGAGGACTTCCACGAGGCCGCTCCGGCCGCCGTGGAAGAGCCCAGCCCGGAGGCGAAGTTCATGGCGGAGTTCAACGACAAGGACGGCCGCCCAAAAACCAGCCTCGCCGCCGTCATCTCCGCGCTGCGACTCGGGTACCGCTTCTGCGGGCTTGAGATGAGCTTCGACTCGTTCTGCGGCCGCACGGTTGTGAGGAAGAACCCCCGAGACATCTGGACCGAAATCACCGATGCCGATGAGTATTCGCTTAAGGCCCGGCTTGAGCACGAGAGGGGCTTTCATCCGGCGATCGCAATCGGGGATCTTCGGGGGGCGATTGAAGTAGTGGCGCAGGAAAACCGCCGGGACTCCATGACCGAGTACATCAGCCGGCTCCCTGACTGGGATGGCGTGCACCGGGTGGACACATTCTTTTCGACCTACTGCGGATCCGAGGACACGGAATACACCCGGGCGGTGGCGCACTATCTCTTCGCCGCGATGGCGGGCCGGGCGATCTCAATCCGAGGGGTGAAGGCCGACATCGTAGTGGTGCTCGTAGGCCGGCAGGGAAGCAGAAAGTCGACCCTCGTCAGGGTTCTGGCTCTTGAGGATCGATTCTCCGGGAACATTACTTTCAACTCGAGGGATGAGGATCTGGCCCGGGCAATCGGCGGAAAGCTCACGGTCGAAATCCCGGAGCTCGCCGGCTTCAGGCGTCGCGAGGTTGAAGAGGTGAAGCGCTACATCACGCTCACCGAGGACACATGGACTCCCAAATACCAGGAGCATGCGAAGACCGTTCCCCGTCGCTGCATTTTCGTTATGACGACAAATGACGACAAGTTTTTGGTCGACACCACGGGAAACCGCCGATTCGCCCCGGTTAGGGTCGGAATGATCGACATCGACCGGGCGCGGACTGATATGCCGCAGCTGTGGGCCGAGGCCCTCCAGATCTTCCTCGCCGAGGGAATCCGGCACGAGCCGGTGGAGCGTCTCTCAGCCAAAGTGAACGAGGAGTATATGCGCATCGACCCGTGGACAGAGAAGCTCGAGATCTGGCTGTCTGATCCGGCAAACCTGAAGGATCCAATGACGGGAGAAGATATCCCGCTCACGGCGGCGAACATTCTGGAGCTTGCTCTGGGCCTGAGAGGAAGCCGGGTTACTACGGCAGACGCACGGCGGCTGTCAGCATGCATGACGTCTCTGGGGTACGAGTACAAGCGGGCTACAACGCGGGTGAACGGCAGGCGAATAACCCTCCGGTTTTATGCCAAGGCTCATGAGCGGGTAGCCGAGGCCGGCTTAACGGATGATGAAATCCCGTTTTAAGGGCGAATTTGGTGACAGTGGTGACAGATGTGGTGACAGATAAATTTGTGCATCTGTCACCAGGAAGACGCCTATAAACACTGGGGTTTTACGTATTTGGTGACAGTGGTGACAGATAAATGTGGCTAACCTTTTTATAGAAAAAAAATAAGTAAGGAAAAGCATTAGGGAAAACCCAACCAAAAAACTCTAGGAAATAACAATAGGGTTTTTATCTGTCACCACCGTCACCACCCCGGAGACTAAGCGAAAAATAAGCTTTAAAAACAATAGAGTACAAGAATTTGAGCTGGTGACAGATAAAACCATTTCATCTGTCACCACCCGGAGTGAAGAATGACGGAAAGTGAACTCAATCAGCTTAAGGCCCGGCTTGTGAACTGGGGCCGGTGGTCAAGGAGCGGTCGGGGGCCCAGAGCGAGCGCCCTCCTCGGAGTGCTGGTCAGGATGGGCTACAAGCCGGACTGCTCCGAGGACTCGCGCCTAACGCCGGACGAGTCCGACGCCGTGAAGCTTGACCGGGCCATAGCCTCCCTCGGGAACTGCCCCGAGAGGACGCTGCTCATCGACATCTACGTCCGGGGATCGTTCTCCCGGGTCGATCTGAGCCGTCGGGCCGGGATCAGGAGGCGCTTCTACGAACAGTACCTGGCCAGAGCATACAACCGCTTGTATTTTTCAATCCATCGTGCTACTATATGCTCCGACAATTCGCATGCCGGTTAGTCCGTGCCTTTCAACATCTATGGGGGCTTTGCGCCCTCAGAGAATGAAGAAAGGGAAGACCAACCGAAAAGGCTGGCAGATCATCGAATGGTCATAAGCCCGGGATTCCAACGAAACGGTTTCCTGGGCTTAATTTTTTACCCGGATCGTACGCGAAAAGGCGCCAAGCGCATTCCATCGGCACCAGTTACGCCGGGGCTTCGCCCTCCTTTTAACGTACGCGATGCTGTTACCTGCAGCGAAGCTCCGGCACCCCTATTGCAGCCGACTCTCCTAAGTGCGGTGCTTTCGCCGGGGTCGAAAGGCTCCGGCTCTTTCTATTTGGAATCGCCATGTCCTTTATGAACACCGATGTTGAAAAAGCTATTGGTGATTTGGACCAGCGCCTGATGATGGTTGAGGCAAAGGTCCGGCTCGGCGAGCAGAAAGAGCAGAAGAAATGGGCAGAAAGTGCGGCTAGATCTGAGGCTCGCTTTAATCGTTTCATTGGCGGCCTGTGGGGCGCGATTATTGCGCTTTCGATTGTTCTTATCGTTCTCTGGGCTAAGAAAACAGGAATTTAATTGCCTCGCTTATCAAGACCACAACAAGGGCTACAGGCCCAGCAACGATGAGACTCATTCTCCTTGTTTGCTGTGCTCTTCTTTCAGCTTCGGCTTTGGACTCCAATGCGATTTGCCTTTGCAGTGTTTCGTTTTGCGCGTTGATTCTTTCAAGTGTTTGTACAAGGACACGGGCAAACGAGCAGGCGCTGTTATCAACGCTTGCAGCCATTTGGTGCGCGGCGTCACTAACAAATCCATTTGGAAATGGATTTGCTCTGATTAAGGTTTGAAATAAGCATGAGGATGCATAGTCAATTAGTTCTTTCTCGTGCTCTGTGATTGCCATTCTTGAACTCCTTTGTTTCGTGACAGTATGCCTCTCCTTCATATCTGCGCTTATCCGGGGTGCCAGGCGGCGATTCCGGTTGAAGAGAAGTTCTGCGCGAAGCACAAGGAGAAGGGAAAATCGCTGGCCGCCGACCGCGAGGCACGGAGAAAAAGATTCAAGGGAACGGCTGCGCAGCGTGGCTATGGTTCGAAGTGGCAGCGCCTGCGGGCCCAGTTCCTTAAATCTCATCCTCTTTGTGAGGAGTGCAAGCGGCAAGGCCGGCTGACTAAAGCCACGGATGTTGATCACATTATTCCGCATCATGGCGATCCAAAGCTAATGTGGGATCAGAGCAACTGGCAGGCTTTATGCCACGAATGCCATTCACGGAAGACTGCTAAGGAAAACGGCGGCTTTGGAAATCCGGTTTGAGGGGGTAGGGGGATCAGATTTTGAAATCGAAAGCCCCCAAGACCGCGCCCTTAAGCAATTTTTTGTACGTGCTTTTCAATTTTTAGCTATGCCGAGGCCTAAAAAATCCGATGCTGAGAAGGCCGCCAGAGGCACGCTGCAGAAATGCCGCATGAACGGCAGGACGATTCCAGTAGCCAAGGACCGGCTGAGCGAAGAGCCGCCGGTCGGGGTTCCGGGGGATGCAAAAGAAGCTTGGGCGCTCGCGGTCAAGAACGCGCCGGAAGGCCGCCTGGCGGTGGTTGACGGGCCTGCGCTAGAGCAGTGGTGCCGCACTTACGCTCTATGGCGGAAGATGGCGAAGGCGGTTGAGCATGGTGCGCTCTATGACGTCGACGAGAAGTCTGGCAGCAGGAAGCTGAGCCCGGAATTCATGGCAATGCAAGCGCTGGCAGGCACTTTGATCAAGCTAGAGAAGGAATTAGGGTTCACGCCGGTCGCCCGCACGCACGCGCCCGCGCGCGAGGAAGAGAAACCGGAATCGAACAATCCCTATTTGAATAACGAATGAAGAAACCGGACTACGTTGCCATTGCGAAAAAATACATGCGCGACGTGGCGGGCGGTACTGTGCCTGCATGCCGGTATGTGAAGGAGGCAGTGCAGCGGCAGGCTGATGATTTGAAGAGATGGGCATCCCTCGATGGGGATTACCATTTTGACGAAAAGGAGGCCGGGCGCCCCTGCTGGTTCATTGAGAACCTGACGCACACGAAGGGGGAACTCGCGGGTCGGCCTATTCATCTTGAGCCGTGGCAGGTGTTCCTTCTTACGACGCTTTTCGGGTGGAAGGCTAAAGCCGGAAACAGGCGTTTCAGATCTGCTTACGTTGAAGTGCCGCGTGGAAACGGCAAAAGTACATTGCTTTCAGGAATAGGGCTGTTCTGCCTCTGCGCCGACCATGAACCAGGCGCCGAGGTCTACAGTTTTGCGACAACCCGCGAGCAGGCGAAAATCGTCTTTGGGGACGCCCAGACGATGGCTCGCGGGAATAAGAGCCTTCAGGAAGCCTTTGGCCTTGAAGTAACGGCACACGCCATCGTTGTCGAAGGAACGCACAGCTACTTTCAGGCGAAAAGTTCCGAAGGAAGCACCCTGGACGGCTTGAACACGCACCTCGCAATCATTGACGAGCTGCACGCCCACAAGAAGCGTGACGTTTTTGACGTTGTTGAGACTTCGCTCGGTAAGCGGCGCAATTCGCTGATGGTTTCAATCACAACGGCGGGTGTTGACCGCACCGGGATCTGCTATGAGCAGCGCAGCATTGTAACGAAGATCCTGTCGCGCACGATTAATGATGAGTCCTACTTCGGGATCATTTACACACTTGATCCGGAGGACGATTGGAAGAGCGACGCGGCGCTGTCTAAAGCGAACCCAAACTGGGGCGTGAGCGTTCGCCCGGAAGTAATCCGGGCCCTCCAGGCTAAAGCCATAGCGACTCCCAGTGCCGAGAACAACTTTAAGACGAAGCACCTCGATGTGTGGTGCAACGCCGATGTTGGCTGGATGGACATGAAGGCGTGGGACGCCTGCGCGGACGAAAGCCTGGACGAAACCGATTTTGACGGCGAACCCTGTTGGATCGGGCTGGATCTTGCTTCAACAAACGACATGACGGCGAAGGTGAAGATCTTTCACCGCATGGTCAACAGCGAAGACAACTACTACCTGTTCGGCGACTACTGGCTGCCGCGGGCCGCGATCGAGCGCGGGAAGAACAGTCAGTACCAGGGATGGGAGTATTTGGGATACCTGCACGTAAACGAAGGTCCGGTGACGGACTACGCGCTGATTAGGGATTCGATTCTTGAGGACTGCGGCCGTTATGAGGTGCAGTGCGTGGCTTACGACCCGTTTCAAGCCGTACAGCTCTCGAAAGAACTCTCGGATGACGGCGTTCCGATGGTTCTTTGCAAGCAGACAGTCGCCAACCTCTCGGATCCCATGAAGCAGTTTCAGGCGCTTGTGCTCGACCACCGACTGCACTTCAACGGGGATCCTGTGTTGACATGGATGGTGAGCAACGTGGTCTGTCATGTTGATGCCAAGGAGAACATCTATCCGCGCAAAGACGTGCCGGAGAACAAGATCGACGGAGTTGTGGCCGGAATCATGGCGCTCTCTCGCGCCCTGCTGAAGGAAGACCACCAGGCAATGGGTTTGAATGAGTTTCTTGAACTATGAAGATAGCCTCTATTTTTGGGTCCATCGCCCACTGGGCCGGATGGGGCTCGCCGATTGGTGATGTCTCCGGTCTCCAGCGCAGGGAGCCAACTGGTCCTGTTGTAAGCGGAGTCCAGCCGATTCCTCCGGACCACGGCCTGCAGCTCTCAGCCGTGTGGTCATGCGTTACCCTGCTCGCAGAGACGATTGCCTCTCTCCCCATCGTTGTTTACCGTCGGGATCCTGACGGAAACCGCACAGAGGAGAGGGGGTGCCGCGTATGGCAGGTGCTTCGCGCCCCGAATGCCAACATGACGCCGCACGATTTCTGGATGGCCATGGGGCTGAACCGCTTCCTCAGAGGCAACGGATACGCTCTGATTTCTCGAGACGGAACCGGCCAGCTCGTAAGTCTTACTCCTCTAGCCGCAGATCAGATGGATGTAGGCGTGGTCGACGGCGAGGTGGTCTACCAGTACTACAAGGACGGCAGCATCTATTACTTCAAGTCCGACAAGATCCTTCACTGGAAGGGGCTTGGGAACGGCATTGTAGGGCTGTCGACGCTTGAGTACATGCAGGCGACTACAACCGAGCTCGTGAACGCTCAGAAGAACGCCACGACGATGTACGGAAACGGGAATCAGCTGACCGGCCTTCTCATGATTGATCAGGATCTGAATCCGTCTCAGATCCGCCAGCTGAAGGAGCGCTATGCAAACCTGACGCCTGTGACCGGGAGTTCCGGAGACTGGCTGCATGTTCTGCCGGGCGACATGAAGTACCAGCAGATTTCGATGTCGGCTGCAGACGCCCAGCTGCTTGAAACACGACAGTTTGGGATTGAGGAAATTGGCCGGTGGTTCGGTGTGCCGAGCGCACTTTTGAACAGCTCCGGAGGCACGGCGGCAAGCGGTCTCGAGCAGATTATCGAAGGCTTCTACCGATCGACGATTCAACCGCTTTGTACCGGCCTGGAGCAGGCGCTGACAAAAACTCTTCTCACGATCGAAGAGCAGGAAACGCTCAACTGTGAATTCAAGATGAGCGCGCTGCAGAGAGCAAACATCGCCAGCCGCTATGACAGTTACAGCAAAGCTCTGCAGAACGGATTCATGACGAGAAACGAGGTGAGAAAACTCGAGAACCTGCCGACGGTTGACGGGGCCGACGCTCTGACGGCGCAGAACAACCTCGTGCCGCTTGATCGCCTGGGGGAACAGACGAACACAGACCAGACGCCGCTTGGCGACCCGATTAAGCAATGAGGCGCATATGACTCAGATTATTGAAAAGACGCTCTCGCTCAATGAAGTGGAGCTAAAAACTGAAGGCGAGGCCGGGCTTTTCCGCGGCTACGCCTCGAAGTTCAACGGAATCGACAGCTATGGGGACACGATTCTCCCGGGGGCGTATCAGAAAGTGCTGGGCCGGATGCCGCCCATCTTTTTGAACCACAACACGATGGACCTGCCTATCGGCCGCTATACGTCGATGAAAGAGAACGCCCAGGGGCTTTACGTTGAAGGTCAGCTGACGCTTTCGATCCAGAAGGCCCGGGACGTCTATGAAGCGATGAAGGCGGGGACGATCGACGGCCTGTCGGTTGGGATTCTGCTTTCAAAGCAAGACTACGAATGGAATGAGTCTGGCGGAAGGAACATCAAGTCAGTTTCCGGCCTCCGCGAAATCTCGGTCTGCACTTTCCCGGCCGATGACCGGGCGCGGATCGGGCTGGTGAAGTCGGAAGACATTCAGAAAGTTGTATCTATTCGAGAGCTGGAAGAGAGCCTGCGGGATGCCGGCCTGTCGAAAGCTCAGGCTCAGGCCTTTATTGCCAAGGCCAAGGAGCTGATCATCAGCGAAAAGGTTCAGAGGGATTCTGAGTCCGACGCTGAAAAACAGGTGCTGGCACGAATTCAGGCCATCGCCGAAAGGTTCTAACCACTAAAGGAAATACAAATGGCAGAAGATATCAAAATCGCTCTCGAGGCCCTGAACAAGATTGACGCCTCCATCGCGACCATGCAGGAATCCGTCAAGAAAGGCGAAGCCGCCCAGGCGGACGTTCAGAAGAAAATTGACGAACTGGGCGAAAAGCAGGTGCTCTTCTCCCGCCAGCTGCTCGACATTCAGCAGAAGGCTCAGAAGGCCGATGGTGCTGAAGTCACCGACAAATCTATCGGTGCGCAGTTTGTGAACTCCGAGTCCTACAAGCGCTTCAAGGGCGTGACCGGCGTTCGCTCTGCGTCCGCTGTTGTCGCGAACAAGGCGGCCGAAAACCCTGTTACTTCCGCGCAGGCTCACCTGACGCCGTACCGCGTCCCGGGCATCGTTCCGCTCGATACCCGCGAGCTTTCGATTGAAGCCCTCTTCCCGAAGCTTCCGACCTCTGCTCAGTCGATTGAGTACCTCCGTGAAAAGACTTTCACGAACGGCGCCGCGACCGTTGCTGAAGCCGCGGCCAAGCCCTCGTCCGCGTTCGAGTTCGAACTCAAGCAGACGCCGGTGCAGGTGATCGCCCACTGGACGAAGATTACCCGCCAGCTCGCTGACGACGCCCCGGCTCTTCAGGCTTTCATCAACGCCCGCATGATCTACGGCGTGAATCTTGCGGCCGAGGATCAGCTGCTTTCCGGAAACGGAACCTCTCCCAATCTGGCCGGCATTATGGCGACTGGAAACTACACCGCCCAGGCGTTCAAACTCGCTCAGCTGGGCGGCTCCGGAGCGACGATGCTTGATCTGCTGCGCATCTCCTTCGCGAACGTCAACGCCGCGGGTTACCGCACCAGCGCCGTTGTGCTGAACCCGATGGACTGGGCTGTGCTGCAGGGCCTCAAGGCCTCCGATGGTTCTTATCTGCTCGGATCTCCGGCCAACAGCTTCTCCGCCTCCACGATCTGGGGCGTGCGCGTTGTTGAGTCCGCCGCGATGGCCCAGGGCAAGTTCCTCGCCGGCGATTTCGCCCGCGCCGCTACGGTGTACGACCGCATGCAGACCGTGGTTGATATTGCCGCGCAGAACGAAGACGACTTCATCAAGAACCTCTACACGATCCGTGCGGAGCGTCGTCTTGCGCTGGCTGTTGAGCACTCCACCGCCGTTATTGGCGGCGCGCTCAGCGTTCCCACGGCCTGATGAGCCTATAAACGCTTGACCGAGGCGGGAGGGGAAACTCTCCCGCTTTTCTTCTATGCGAATCGAATTTCTCAAGGACTGCCTCTCAATGGTCGGAACGCGGAAAGCGGGCGATGTCGAAGAGGTTTACGACCCATACGCCATTGTCCTGATTGAGCAGGGACTGGCTCAGGCCGCGAAGGTTGTTTCGCCGTCAAAGGCTCGATCGAGAAAAGCGGCGAAGGAAGACAAAAATGAGTGACTATTTCGGCGCCGTGACGCTTGATGCCGCAAAGAAGCAGCTTCGCGTTGATTACGCCGATGAGGATGAGCTCATAGTCACCTACATCATGGCAGCGACCGCTCAGTGTGAGCAGATCTGCGGTCGTGAAATTGTGAAGCGATCAGATGAGAACGCGCTTTGTGACTCTGTTGACGATGTTCCGGAGGCTGTCAGGACATGGGTGCTTCTAACTGTGACAGATCTTTACGAGCACCGCGGGGCATCAGAGAGCCCTATTGCGACTGGCAGGCGGTTCTATGACCACCTGCTCGACGGCTATCGGATCTTTTAGGAGGCCGTATGCAGCTTCCAAAAGTAGGCGAATTGAAGCGTCCCATCGACATTTACAGCCTGGACACGAGCCCGAAGGATGCCTCCGACAGTACGAATAACCTGACGCTGAAGCTGCACGCCTGGGCGAAGGTGGAGGTGATCGGCGGGGTGAACTACTGGGGATCGGTGCAGGCGGGATATGACGTGACTCACCGCTTCATCG
>ERZ824575.790-NODE-790-length-36513-cov-7.497778_pt1 | contig 36513 bp, 30 predicted proteins | sample MGYA00519470_ERZ824575 | MGnify/ENA primary metagenome ERZ824575 (study PRJEB31778, sample SAMEA3449170) | human gut metagenome | biome: human gut; feature: human-associated habitat; material: faeces | place: United Kingdom | collected 2010/2012 ...
CTTCTAGAAGTTTGATTTTGGGACTTCATGAAGTTTGAATTGTAAACTTCTGTAGATTCCTCATTTTCCACAGAAGTTTGTTTTTTAAACTTCTTTAATTCCTCTCCAAATTTTTTCTCATCTGTTTTCTCAGGCATAAAGGTTTTCACGTAGATAACGTTCACCTTTCCAAATCCCTGTCTGCGTTTCTCAATCAGACCAATTCCTGTTTCGTCATCCAGTTCTCTCATGGATTTGATGGCTTTATTTCTGCCACAGTTCAGTAATTCCATGATATCTTCGATGGAAAAGTAGATATATGCTCTGTTTTTGTCGTCAAACCACTGATTCTTGATGGAAAGAGACATTCGATCCAACATCAGTCCATATAAAATTTTAGCATCGCTCGATAAATCTTTAAAATAACTGTCTGTAAATAATGCTTTTGGTATGCGGTAGAAGCTGAACTGATCAGCTTCGGTACCGTAAAAATAATTAAATGTCATTTTTTTCTCCATAATTTCCTCCTTTCATTTTCTGCTAAGAAGTCCTCTTTTTAAACTTCTTTGACTTTGTTTTCTTAGCTTTTTCTATCCTTAACAGGACTGTTCCTGCATCCATTTTTCTAATAATGATTCAATCACCTGCTCCATATCTTTGGCTGTATAATCATCCGGAAAGTACTTTGTCAGTTTCTTTTCTGAGAAAGTAAGAGACCGGGATACTTTCTTTGCCATCACACAGTTATTGAAAATTGATAACATCTGGATCTGATTGATTGGTCCATCATTCAGCTGATTTCTGAGTGCTGCAATCTGTTTTGGTTTGATAAATCCTGTGTCGCAGATATATTCGTAAATCCATCCCTGTACTTCCTTATCGATGTAAGAGATATCTACAGCAACCGTGAATTGAAGCTTTTTGTTATCTACCAGATCAAGAAGTTCAGGAATCAATTCTGTCAGGCGAATGTAACGCTGAATCTGTTTAGAACTTTCTCCAACTTGCTCTGCTAATACATCCCTAGATACAGTTCCTATTAAATTCTGGTCATTTTGGCCAGAATTACTTTTTGGTCTTCCTGCTTGTCTTTTCATAGCTGCTAATTTCATCTTATAAGCAAAAGCTTTCTCACTCGGCAACAGTTCCTCTCGCTGAATGTTAGCGTCCACCATCGCCACAATGGCATCATCATCCGATAATTCTCTTACGATTGCCGGAATAGTCGTAAGTCCTGCAAGCTGTGCTGCATGCATTCTTCTGTGACCGGATACCATTTCATATTCTTCATTTTCATCCATGCGAAGCAGTACCGGAGTCAGTACTCCATTGATCTTTACACTTTCAACCAGATCCTGCATCTTTTCATCATCCAGCACCTTGAACGGATGATTCTTAAACGGATGGATCTTACTGATCTCTATCTCCATTGCAGATTCTTCATTTACCACACCAAGCAATTCATCAATACTAGCCAGTTTAATCTTTTCGCCACTTCTATTTTTCATTCTTCAAAACCTCCTGTGTTAAGTTCTTATATGCTTCGGCAACTTTTCCTTTTGGACAGTGCATGTAGATACTTTTTCCCTCTGCACTGGTCTCAGCTGCTTTTACAGACATCGGGATCACATTTTCAAATACTTCAATCTGGCTTCCGTAGGTTGTATGTACTCTCGATGCAATGTCTCTTGCGTAATTGGTTCTGAAATCTACCATAGTCAGGAGAATGCCCTCAATCGCCAGTTTCCGGTTCAGTCTTTTCTTTACTGTAAGAATGGTCTTGATCAGCTGCTGAAGTCCTTTAACAGGCAGATATGCGGCCTGTACAGGTATCAGCACAGAATCAGAGGAGACCAGTGCATTGATTGTCATCATACCAAGGCTTGGCATACAGTCGATCAGGATATAATCGTATCGGCATCTTATCGCATCGATATATTCCTTCATGATCATTTCTCTGCTCATAACATTTCCCATCGTTACTTCCAATGCGGAAAGCTCAATATTTGCCGGAAGAAGATCTACATTTTCCTGGTGATGTAAAATCCCATCTTCCAGAGAGATTTCTTCTTCGTTGATGACATCCATCATGATCGTTGCCAGTGTGATGCGAAGATCATCCGGTTCCTCATATCCAAGACTTGCGGTTAAACTTCCCTGTGGATCCGCGTCGATCAGCAACACTTTCTTACCTTCTCTTGCCAGTCCAATGCCTACATTTACGGTTGTGGTGGTCTTTCCAACGCCGCCTTTCTGGTTTACTACGGATATAACTTTACACATGATTTCTTCCTCCTTTAACTTTCCCATGATTCTTTTTTCCATAATTTCAACAGTGCCAGTATTTCCCGCTTCATCATTGCCGGTGTATAGGAATTCGGAAAATACTTATGTAGCTGTTCGTTTGTGAAAGCCACTCTTGTGATTTCACCCTTTTTAACCTCACACATGATTTCTTCCATCTTTTCCAGTGACAACTGCTTTTCTTTACTCATTTGCCGGATCCTCTGGGCCTGTGAGAGTGATGGGATTGCCTGTGCATACTCCATTGCTACAAGCAGTTCCTTTTGCTCTTTTTCACTTAATGCAGCTATCTCTACAGCCGGACAAAAAGAAATGATCTCATCATCCAGTTTCTGCAGCATTTCCGGTATCAGTTTTGTCAGTGAGATATAACGCTGCACTTGTTTTGGGCTATCACCACAATCTTCACTGATGATTTCTATTGCCCGCTTTCTTGGTGTTTTGTGGTCAACTTGGCTCTTTTTTCGACCACTTTTTCTTTTTAATACGTCATTCTTCAGTTTGTAAGCAAAAGCTTTTTCACTGTAGCTGATCCGTTCTCTGTGAAGATTGGAATCTACCATGCTCAAGATGGAATCATCTTCACTTAATACCCGGATGATTACCGGTACTTTACGGTATCCCAGTTTCTCCGCAGCATGTTTTCTTCTGTGACCGGATATGATCTCATAGTATCCATCCGGTACTGGTCTGACGATTAGCGGATTTAAAATTCCATACTTCTCAATGCTTTCCTGCAGAAGAAACATTTCCTTATCATCTTTTACCTGAAACGGGTGCTCTTTGAACGGACGAAGACGCTCAATCTCAATTTCTATGATTCTTTCTTCGTTTTCTCCTGATTGTCTGTTTGGCTCAGTCATCTTGACTCCTTTCCTCCAGGATTCAGGAAATAAAAAATGCCTGCCTGGAACTTTTATAGATAGTAAAGTTCCAAACAGACATTGCTGTTTGACCATTAGCTGTAGCTAATAGAATTGAATACTGTTTCAGCTAATTCATGTTTGCAGGTTTGGGAGAGATTGTTTCTTTTCCCGCCTTTTCTCTGATTTACATCCCCGAATAAGGGGTGACAACAGAGCGGAACCCAAATGTTAGCTGGACTTCCTAAAACCCATGTTTGCAAACCGGTAATTTTGATTAGCTGTCAGCTAACAAAAATCGGATTGCGTTAGCTGGAAATTGATCATTTTGAATGGAATTTTGTGTCACGAACGTGATTAGAAAATAACAAAAGCGTTCGTTGTCAGCTAATCCAGCTAACATTTTCGAACGCTTTGAAGCCCGTCGCCAAGAGGATTTGAACCTCCGACCCCTCGCTTAGGAGGCGAGTGCTCTATCCAGCTGAGCTATGACGACACATGCCGCAAACCCTTGATTTTACTGGGTTTCTGGGATTTTTCCCTTCGGCCATATATAAGATTATCAACTCTTTTTCGAGTTGTCAATCTACAGATTTTTTTGATTTGGTAACATTAGAACGTTCCCCAATTTGGGGAATGCTTTGTTGTCACCATTAGCATTTTTCAGAATAGATTCGAACTGAAAGTTGTTTTTCATTTTTTCCCTTTGGGGAATGCCTCGGCTTTCTCTTAGGAGGACCCCGTTATATCCATTTAACTAAGGGAACAAATACTTGTTTATTATATTCCAACTATCAGAGAAGTTCAATCTTTTTCTTTCATCAGATTAGTGATTTTGTAAAAATCACTAATCTCTGTAATTAATACTTCCCTGTAACCAGATGTTTCCTTTGAACCTTCTTCCAACTGCTGGTTCACCAATCAGATCTTTCTGATTGATGCAGATTGGAAATTCTACATCATTACATTTGATATCTATCGCATAAACATTTTCTTCTGTATACGAATTTTGCAATAGCCTGCAATCCATGATTTCACCAAGAATGGAATACTGATCACTTTCAATTCCATAAGGCATAAAGTAAGAATCCACAATACTCAAAATGTCTTCATGCTGTACACGTCTTGAAAGAAGGGAATAAGTGTCGATATCTTCCAAAGTCAGATTCTCGATAGCATCTTCATCTCCCTTTCTGGCTGCAGCGATCAATCCATTTCTTTCGTTCATAGTCTGTTCTGTCAGCTTCTGCTTATGTTCATCTTTATTAATAGGAAGTAAAATTTTTCCTTCTGTAGAAAGCGCAGCAAGCACTGTTCCATTTGCCTGACTCATGTAAAATTTATTATTTTTCACAGACAGATAATCCGCCACATTCTGCAAATAAAAAATCAATGTAACGCCAAGTCTTACCTCATCACAGATTCCCGCATAAGACTCTTTTTCTGCATGTTTTTCAATATCAATCTGTTCCGTTGTTGAAATTTTATTACCACAAAAATAAGGATAGTAGTAGCTCATCTCAAAAGAATCATTCTCATTAAATGTTCCTCTCAAAGACAGTCCAAAGAAATCTCCAAACTCGATAGAGAGTTCTGCAAACTCATTACCTTCGGAATCCTCTGCCACTTTCTGCAGCATTGGTCTCTCTATTATTTTTTGAAAAATATCATTCAGCTCTTCTTTTGTGATTTTTGAAAAACCGACTGCTCTTAAAAATTTGTGCATACTACTATCCTCCTTTCCGATTTTTTAATTATGTAAACCAATTTTACTATTTACAAGACGGACTTTATTATATAATATGTCTTTCTATTTTGCAATGTTATTTTCCCCCATTGCGTTGTTTAATGCTTCCTGTTCTTCACCAGATAAAACAATCACTGAATTTCCATCAATGATTTCTTTAATATAAGTATAACAGCCCTCTCTTGTGTGCATTGCATTAATGATAAATCCATTATTTTTCACATCAAGCATTGCCAGAGAAAAACTCAGCTTGCCACCCATCTCATTAAATGCATCATATTTTACAAGTCCCATTTTCTGATATGTTCTCTGCATGTTCTGGAATAAGGTTTTTATATTTTTTTCGTTTGCGGAATTTGCATTTATCAGATCATCTACCTGATTTAACCTTTTAATAAGTGTATCCTCTAAGTTTTTTGCATTTTTTCCTTTCATAAAAATCTTATAGCTCTTTTTCAATTTACTCATTTGAACTACATTTATAATCATTAAAATAATAAGTATTAAAACAAGTGCTGCTAGTCCAATGATAATATAATCTGAATCAAATCCTAAATACTGTGAAATCATTTTTTCTCCTTCTGCTGTTTCATATAACGAACTTATTTTTATTGAATCGATTTTTATAAAAATACTCTATTATTTTTCTATAGTTCTGAATAAATCCATAATGCGATCCAGTTCATCCATGGAATAATATTCGATTTCGATTTTTCCTTTTTTGTTATCTTTCTGATTAATAGCAACCTTTGTTCCTAAAATTCCTTTCATCTTCTCTTCCAGGTCATGGCAGATTGCTTCTAATTTTGGATCTATTTTTTTATTCTTTTCTGTATCTTTCTGATTTTTTTCCTGCTGGATTTTTTTTACTAATTTTTCTGTTTCACGAACGCTTAGCTTTTCGTCGAATATCTGCTGAGCTACCGTGTATTGTTTTTCCAGATCATTAAGACCTAGCAGTGCTCTGGCATGGCCGGTAGAAATCATATCATCAATAACCATCTGTTGAACTTTTTCATTTAATTTCAGCAAACGCATTGAATTTGTTACTGCTGTTCTGCTTTTAGATACACGTTCCGCTACTTCATCCTGTTTTAAATTGAATTCTGTTAAAAGTCTTTTATATGCAATTGCCTCTTCAATTGGATTTAAGTTTTCACGCTGGATATTTTCAATAAGTGAAATTTCTACAACTTCCTGTTCTGTTAATTTTTTGATAATAACAGGAACCTCTTTTAAATTAGCAAGTTTGGCAGCTCTCCATCTTCTTTCGCCAGCAATGATCTCATAGTAATCATCTTTCTGTTGTACAAGTAATGGTTGTAAAACACCAAACTGTTTGATGGACTCTGCTAATTCCAAAAGTGCATCCTCATCAAAATTTTTCCTTGGCTGTTCTCTGTTTGGTTCTACTTTATTAATGTTAACGAGTATACCTTCCACTACTTTTTCATCTTTTTTAACAGCTGGTTTTATTGTTGCTGTTGTTGTTTTTGCATTATTTACTTTATTAGTAATAAGTGAATCAAGTCCTTTGCCTAATCCATTTTTCTTTGCGGTTGCCATATTTTAAATATCCTTTCTATCTATTACTTCTTTTGCAAGTAAACGGTAACTTTCTGCTCCGGCAGATTTGGAATCATATAAGTTAATTGGCAATCCATAAGATGGTGCCTCTGCCAGACGAATATTTCTTGGTATCAATGTATCATATATTTTTGCATCTAAATTATTTCTTACATTTTCAACTACCTGATTAGAAAGATTTGTGCGCACGTCATACATTGTAAAGACAACTCCTTCAATCAAAAGATTTGGATTTAATCTTTGTTGTACAAGATCGATGGTATGTATTAACTGGCTCAATCCTTCCAGCGCATAATATTCACATTGAATTGGAACCAGGACAGAGTTTGCAGTTGTCATTGCGTTAATTGTCAGCATATTTAAAGATGGCGGACAATCAATTACAATAAAATCATAATCTTCTTTGATATAATCAACAGCATTTCTTAATATGTATTCCTTTTCTGGAATACCTAATAATTCAATTTCAGCTCCGGCAAGATTTACATTTGATGGAATTACTTTCATTCCGTCTACAACCGTATCCGTCATACTTTCTTTAATGGAACATTCATCAAGCATTAACTCATAAACTGTATTTTCCACTTCATTTTTATCTACTCCAAGTCCACTTGTCATATTTCCCTGTGGATCAAGGTCAATTGTTAATACTTTTTTTCCTGCTTCCGCAAGACAAGCAGCCAGATTAATTGCTGTTGTTGTCTTACCAACACCACCCTTTTGGTTTGCTACTGCTATAATTCTACCCATTATATTTTCCTTTCCCATAGTTCTGTTATTAGCTATTATGTTTCTTTATTATAATATAAATAAAGACTGTTCTGTGAATCATGTGTTTTTTTTGTATGATATAATCTACCGAGCAAAGCGGGTATAGATAACGATCATAGATTTGTGCTTCATGATATAATCAATTTTCATTCCATAATAGCTGGATATTTTTACTATTTTATAAGCAGATATTTTTGTTGTTTTTTTCTACGTTGTATATTATAACACTTCTATATTTCAAATGCTATGATTAATTATCCAAAAATGTTTCACGTGAAACATTCATATTTTTATTGTGTCACTTCAAACTATAGTATTTAATATTATAAGAGCCTACTAAATATTGTTAAAATATAAAATAGACCGTAAAATGTTTCACGTGAAACATTTTACGGTCTTGACTATTTATTGTTTGTCTTTTTTCCTAAATTATCAATCCATTTATATATAAGCAGTAATAGTATTAGGCAACCGATTGTTACGATACCGGCTTTACTTAATTCATTGTTTTTATACTCAGTTTTTGGCAAAACCGAATTAATTGTTGAACCATAATAATAATGATCCTTTGTATAAGCTGGAAACATATCTCCTACATTATATTGAGAATACACTTTTTGATTTACTTGCATCCGCTTATTAGTATCATGTCCATAGTGAAAGAAATAATTCGTTGCACCTGATTCTGAACCATTATAGTCCTCTACAGTTTCTTTATCTGTTATTACTATATCTTCAATGTAATAATCAATCCCCTCAACCATTTCCGCAATCATTTTATGAAATGATATTTCTGTTACTATTATTTTCAAAAATAATAACACAAAGATAATTGATAATGCGATTAATGATATATTCACAAATTTTCCAAGTAATCTATTTTCATCTTTCATCTTACTCTTATATATTTTGTTACTCATATGTGTTTTTCCTTTATATATAATTTTCTACCTAATAGATCTATAAATTTATTTTAATTTGGAAAAGTGTCTCTTTTAGAAATAAATATTTTAAAAATCCGATTCATCTTTTTCTTCAATCAGATCAGTAAGAATTTTCATAACAGAACTTAATTCCAATCTGCATCGAACTGGATCAATATCAATCAACCGGCTGCATAACTCCACTCGATTCAAAATATTCTTCATACCATCAAGTAAATTATCTTCCGATGATTCTATCTTTTCATCTTCACTTACTATATTCTGTTGTGACATTGTCTCCGTATATTCTTGAACAATTTCAATTTCTCGATTTTCTTCTTCCACTATCTGATCTAATTGTTCGATCTTACTAGAATATTCTTTGATAGAATTTTTCAAATTTTCTATAGACTCATTGATACTTTTCTGTTCTTCCATCAGTTCATTAATTTTAGCTTTATTCTTTGAATTAACATTTCTAGGTGTAAACAGTTCATAGCACGAATCATTTGTTTCCTCCAACATTTTTATCATTCCGGTATTTTCTTTTAATTGAATTTCCAATAAATTTAACTGTTTTTCTAATGCATGTTTTTGTTCGAAATAAGAATCTTTTATTTGCTGTAAATATTCTATAACCATAATCACTTGTTCCTTTACTTCTGAGTAATCATTAATAAAGCTGCTATCCTGGCTGACGGGCATTCGCCGCTCGGCAATCTTTATTATATCATGAAGCACAGTCCGCCGTGCACGCCAGAAAAATCAAAGATTTTCCTGGCTGACGGGCATTCGCCCTATCATAGACAAATAAAATAGTTTTTTGCCTGCAAGCAGTCACAAACTATTTTCTCTGTCTATGGCACTGCTCATTGCATACGCACATTATACCATATCATTATTTTAAAAACAATTATACTACATTTATAGTTATCTTATTTTTCTAAGTATACTAAAATTTTCAAAATATGTAAAAGAAATGAATGATTTTTCAAAAATTAATTTGTATATGTTATAAAAAGCGGATATAATATTATTAAATAAAGATTTATGATTATGAAATGGTGAAACGATTTTTCAATTATATGAAATGCATTTTTTAATGATCATAAAATAAATGAGGAGGTTTCTATGAAAAAGAATATCAAACATTTTTTTCTGTTGACAGCTCTTGCCGCTGGAACAATCCATTTTGTTAACAGATTTATTAATATGACAGCCGATATCAAGAATATTTTGAAAGCAGAGAACGGCAATTTTTACGATTGGAAAAACGGACAGATTTATTATACGAAACGCGGATCAGGCAGTCCGTTATTGCTGATTCACGATCTGAATCCGGTCAGCTCTTCTTATGAATGGTGCAAAGTGATTCGAAAACTGGAAAAGAAACATACTGTCTACACACTGGACTTACTTGGATGTGGACGCTCTGCAAAACCGTACTTAACTTACACCAATTATTTATATGTTCAGCTTGTGACGGATTTTATCCAAAATATAATTGGAGAAAAAACAGATATTATTGCATCGAATGAATCAATCTCATTTGTAACGTTAGCTTGCAATATGAATAAGGATCTGGCAAACTCTATTATTGCGATCAATCCGACCTCTTTGAAAGAGCTTCATATTACAACCGATAAATATGCTTCTGTGAAAAAAACTTTATTGGAACTCCCTGTGATTGGAACATTCCTTTACAACATCAAAGTTAGCAATACTTACATTACCAAAGATTTCCGCGAGGAATATTATGCGAGACCACAGTTGGTTTCTTCCAAATTAATTGACGCATACTACGAAGCAGCCCACATGAATTTCAGTCATGGTAAATATTTAATGGCAAGCATGGAAGCAAATTACACAAAGAATAGTATTGAACATGCGCTGAAAAAATTAGAAACTCCAATTTATGTGATTGAGAGTCGAAACATGAAAGATGCAATCGCAATTGCAGATTCTTATAAAAAGACAAACTCCAGAAATGAAATCGTATACTTATCCAACTGTAAAAAATATCCACAGTTAGAGATTGCCGATAAAGTTGTGGAAGCAATTGATATGTTTTTAAAGTAGGATTATTTTAGAATTTAATAATAAAAAGAAAAAACTCCTGTCCTCCAAATGATGCATTAAAAACACGTTTTATAATAGAATGTAAAAATTTTTACATTTAAGCATGTTATTGCATCATAAAAAAGACAGGAGTTTGTGTATATGGTGATTTATTTTATCACCCAATTATTACATCACTCAGTAACTATTATTTTTACAACGGTGTCTTTGTCGGTGTTCCGGCTTTTCTCGGATAAGTTTTCGGTGTTCCCTTCACCTTATCGATCACGACAAACGATCTTTTCTGCTCATACAGATCAAATTTATAGACTTCTTTCATTTTTCCTCCAAGCAAAAATGTTGCATTTTTTGCATTAGCAACTTCCTCTTCAATTTCACCGGATTTGTAAGAAATAAAATTTCCACCTATTTTTACAAAAGGAACACAATACTCTTCTAAGGAAGAAAGGTTTGCGACTGCCCTTGAGACAACCAGATCAAACTTTTCACGGTATTCCTTATTTTTTCCAAGCTCCTCCGCTCTCGCATGAAGTGCTTCAATATCTTTTAATCCAAGTTCCTCTATCACTTCCTGTAAAAATAATATTCTTTTATTCAGAGAATCAGCAAGTGTCACCTTCAGATTCGGAAAAGCAATTTTCAAAGGAATCCCCGGAAATCCGGCGCCGGTTCCCATGTCCATCACTGAAACTTCTTTTTTGAGATCATACACTTTGATCAGGGAGAGACTGTCCAGAAAATGTTTTTCAATGACTTCATCAAATTCTGTGATTGCAGTCAGATTCATAACTTTATTTTTTTCCACCAGCATCTCATAATATCTGATAAACTGCTGTATCTGATTATCGCTTAATTCAATCTGAAGTTCTTCCAGACCTTTTAAAAATTTTTCTAAATTATATGTCATTTTATATTTCCTTTATGATATTTCATCTGCTCCATATAAACCAAAAGTACCGAAATGTCTGCCGGGGAGACTCCTGAAATTCTCGATGCCTGGCCAATTGATAACGGTCTGTAAAGTTTTAACTTCTGTCTGGCTTCAATACGGAGGCTTGGTACTTCATCATAATCAAAATCTTCTGCTATTTTTTTATTTTCCAGTTTTTTATAATGCTCTACCTGTTTGATCTGCCGCACAATATATCCATCATACTTGATATTGATATTAACCTGTTCAACTACATCATAAGGCAGCTCAGGTCTTTCCTTATCAATCACAGCTAATTTTTCATAATCAAGTTCAGGTCTGCGGATCAGTTCGGTTAAAGTTGTTCCTGTATTTAACGGAATACTTCCGTAACTTTCCAAAAGAGCCTGAACCTCTTTATTAGCACCGATCTTGACTCCGGCAACACGTTCAATCTCTTTCTGGATCAATACTTCCTTCTGGCAGACCCAGTCATAACGCTCCTGTGAAATCAAACCAATCTCATATCCTTTTTTTGATAAACGGAGATCAGCATTATCCTGACGAAGCAGCAAACGATATTCTGCACGGGAAGTCATCATGCGATACGGCTCATGATTTTCTTTTGTCACAAGATCATCAATCAAAACTCCTATATAAGCCTCGGAACGATCTAATATCAGCGGTTCTTTTCCGAGAATGCTCATGGCTGCATTGATTCCGGCAACTAACCCCTGACAGGCAGCCTCCTCATAACCACTGCTTCCATTAAACTGACCACCCGAAAACAGTCCTTTAATATTTTTAAATTCCAGAGTAGCATACAACTGATTTGGATTGATACAATCATACTCAATCGCATAAGCATTACGGACAATTTTCACATGTTCAAGTCCCGGCAGGGTGCGGTACATTTCATGCTGGACATCTTCCGGTAAAGAGGAAGACATTCCACCAACATACATCTCATTCGTATTTATTCCTTCCGGTTCAATAAAAATCTGATGTCTGTCCTTATCCGCAAATTTTACAACCTTATCTTCAATGGAAGGACAGTATCTTGGTCCTGTACCTTCAATAATTCCTGCATAAATTGGAGAGCGGTCCAGGTTATTCCGGATGATTTCATGTGTTTTCTCATTTGTATAAGTCAGCCAGCAGGAAACCTGATCGATCTGCACATCTTCAGGATTAGTTGTAAAGGAAAAAGGTACAACTCTCTCATCTCCCTTTTGCTCCTGCATTTTTGAAAAATCAACAGACCTTTTGTCGATTCGTGCAGGCGTTCCTGTCTTAAAACGGAACATTTCAATTCCATGCGCTTTCAGGGAATCTGTCAGATGGTTGGCTGCCTGCAGACCGTTTGGTCCGGTGTATGTGATCATCTCACCGGTCAGACATCTTGCGCGAAGATAAGTTCCCGTGCACAATACGACTGCTTTACAATGATAAACCGCACCTGAAAACGTTTTCACACCTGTCATTTTCTGAATCTCTTTTCCATTTTCCAGCGCTGCTGTTTCCGTGATAATTTCAGAAACTTCTGCCTGACGGATGGTAAGATGATCGGTATTCTGAAGCGTCTTCCGCATCTCCATACTATAATTCATTTTATCTGCCTGCGCACGCAGTGAATGAACGGCCGGACCTTTGGATTTATTTAACATCTTAGACTGGATAAATGTCTTATCGATATTTTTTCCCATCTCACCACCGAGCGCATCGATCTCACGAACCAGATGTCCCTTGGAACTTCCACCAATATTCGGATTACACGGCATCATTGCGATACTGTCTACACTCACGGTAAAAATAATCGTTTCCAGTCCGAGTCTCGCACACGCCAATGCTGCCTCGCATCCGGCATGTCCGGCTCCGACTACAACCACATCATATTCTTCCTCTACATACGGAATCTTCTTCTCTTCCATTTCTCTGTCCTCAACTCATATAAGATTTTGAATGATTCTCTTTCACATTTACAATCTGCAAATTATTTTTTATTTACCCATACAGAATTTACTGAAGATTTCATTTACCAGATCATCTTCCACAGATTCTCCGATAATATTTCCAAGTTCCTCGTAAGCATTCATCAGATCAATGGAATAAAAATCTTCCGGCATATCATCTGCAATACTCTGCAATACTAAATGTAAACTTCGTAAAGCTTCCTGTAAAGATGTTTTATGCCTGATATTCGTAATATAAACTTCATCATTAAATGTAACTTCCCCTGAGAAGAACATTTCTTTGATCGTTTCTTCAAGATCATCCATTCCGGTCTGCTCTTTTGCAGAAATTGATATCATTTTTTTATCCAGATGTTTTCTGATATCTTCCACAGTTGTGACCGGACTTAAATCAGATTTATTTAACAAAACGATTGCATGTCTGTCTTTCAATAATTCCATGATCTCATGATCATTTTCATCTAACGCTGTGGATGTGTCAACTACATAAATAACAAGATCGGCATTATTCAAATATTTCTTTGCACGTTCCACACCGATTTTTTCCACGACATCTTCCGTATCACGGATTCCGGCGGTATCAATGATATTCAATAAAATACCGTTTAAATTAATCTGTTCTTCCAGAACATCTCTTGTTGTTCCCGCAATATCTGTAACGATTGCCTTCTCTTCTCCAACCAGAAAATTTAAAAGAGAAGATTTTCCGGCATTCGGCTTCCCAACAATAACAGTTGAAATACCTTCTTTTAACATTTTTCCATTATCACTGTTTGCAAGCAGTTTATCAATTTTTTTTATCACATCCGATACTATACCGGATAGTTTTTCCGGATATCCATCCAGACTTATGTGCTCCGGATCATCTAATGCACTTTCGATAAATGCAATCTCATGTAAAACAGTTCCGCGGATTTCTTTAATTTTTTCTGAAACAGAACCGGAAAGCTGGCTCAACGAACTTTTTAATGCAAATTCATTCTTGGAATTGATAACATCAATAACGGATTCTGCCTGTGAGAGATCAATTCTTCCATTTAAAAATGCACGTTTTGTAAATTCACCCGGCTCTGCAGGACGCGCACCATATTTGATCACTGTTTCTAAAATTCTCTTCATGACATAAACGCCACCATGACAGTCTATCTCAACCGTATCTTCCCTGGTATAACTTTTCGGTTCTCTCATCAGAACAACCATAACTTCATCGATCACTTCATCTCCATCATGAATATGACCATAGTGAATTGTATGCGTTGGCATATCTTCTAACTTTTTCTGATTCTTCATTTCAAAAATACGGTCTGTGATAGAAACTGCCTCGTCTCCGCTGATTCTTACGATTCCGATTCCTGAACTTGTCATTGCAGTTGCAATTGCAGCAATGGTATCCGTTCCCATAGTGATATCCTTTCCATGTACAAAACTGCACGCCGCAAAACTTCATAAGAACCTGCCATATCATTTCCGGCATTTTCATAAAGCTTTGTAACGTGCAGCTTCTGGTCTTTTAAATTCTATACTTGAATTTATCTTTCTCTATCTCTTTTTAAAGTAACAACCACATGTCTGTATGGTTCTTCGCCCTCGCTGTGTGTTGTTACAAACTTGTCATTCTGCAATGCAGAATGGATAACTCTTCTCTCAAAAGGATTCATTGGTTCTAAAGAAACAGGACGTTTTGTTCTCTTTACTTTGTATGCAATGTTCTTTGCAAGATTCTCCAATGTCTCTTTTCTTCTCTTGCGGTAATCTTCTGTATCAATCTTAACTTTAATGTATTCCTCAGAATTTTTATTCACTGCAAGGTTTGCAAGATACTGCAGGGAGTCGAGAGTCTGTCCTCTTTTACCAATGAGGATACCCATGTCATCTCCTTTCAGTTCTACGTTGTAAGTATTACCATCTTCTGCTTTTTCAATAATGATCTCAACTTTAAGATCCATAGCAGCAAAGATTTTCTGTAAAAATTCTGTGATATCACCTTCTACAGAATATTTCTTACGAACTTTGATCACAGCATCTTTTCTTGCGATTCCTAAAAATCCTGTGCTTCCTTTTTCGATTACTTCATATTCAATCTGATCACTGGTAGCTCCAAGTTTTATAAGAGCTTCTGTGATAGCATCATCGACTGTTCTTGCTGATACTTCAATATACTCCATAACAATAACCTCCACATATACGTTATCTTACCAACACGTTTTTGAAAAATAATCTGTTAGTTTTTCTTATTATTTCTCTCGTTAAATTCACGGACCAGGTTTGCTTTTGCAGCCATACTTCCAGGTTTTGCATTCGCTTTCAATGCATTTGCCTTCTCAAGTTCAAGTTCTTTCTCTGCAGTTGTCTTAACAGAACTCTTGGAACTTGCTGTAACCTGTCTTGTGTTCATACGTGCAGCATTGGAAATCTGGTTTTCAGAGATTCCCATCTTCTCACGTTTTTTCTTTGCTTTTTCCTGATTCTTTGCAATAATATCATCCAGATCGATCTTATCAAAATGTTTATTTAAGAAGAACTGCTGGATACTTCTTACAACCGCACTTGCAATCCAGTAGATACCGAGACCGACCGGAACAGTAAAACACATTACCAGGGAGAATAATGGCATGGTGCGGTTCATCATCTTCATCTGCTGAGCCATCTGGTCATTATCTCCGCCTGCTGTTGCAGCCGTTGGCATTAACTTGATATTTAAAACCTGTGTCAAATAAGAAATCACAGGAATCAGCAATGCAAGAACTGCCATCAGAATACTTCCACCTGCAAATGCAGCTTTGATGATCTGAAATGGAGTATCTGAAATATTTAATCCTATAAAGTTGTTTACATGAGAAACTACACCATATGTAGAATCAATGGAATCTGTGAGCGCCGGGAATGACTCTCTTAAGGAATCCCATCCGGTAGAACTCATTTTTGATAAAACATCTACTACATAATTCTGTAATGTTGTTGTATCTGTTGCCGTAAAATCAACCTGTACTGTGTTCAATTTTAATGTGCTCATCAGGTTTGTCATAATATCCTGATAGCCGCTTGTTGCCATGATCTTATCAACCAGATCAAGATAAACATCCTTCACACTGCTGATATAGGCAGGAACATTCATAAATACACGGTACAACGCCAAAAGTAAAGGCATCTGGATTAACATCTGCACACAGCTGCCTGTCGGTGAAACACCATACTTCTCATAGATCTGCTGTGTCTCAGCCTGCATATTCTGCATGGATACGGTATCTTTCTTATCCTTATACTTTTTCTGGACCGCCTGAAGCTCTGGGTTCATCTTCTGAGATAACTTCGAGAACTTCTGCTGTTTATAAGTCAATGGGAACATTAAAGCATAAATAACAATGGTAAATAAAATAATAGAAAGACCTACGTTGGAAATTCCAACTTTTTCCATTAAAATATACATGCCATTCATTATCCAGCCAAGTAATTTTGCAATTGGTCCAAGAATGGCACCATTGTATGCTGTTAATAACATCTCTGACACTGAAAATACCTCCAATTATGGAACGGGATCATATCCGCCTTTTGAAAAAGGATTACATCTTATAATTCTCCAAAGCGCTAACGCCCCACCTTTGACAGCTCCATACTTTTCGACAGCCTCTAACCCATAGGTGGAACAGGTCGGGTAGTATGGACATTTTGTTGTTTTCATCGGAGAAATATACTTTCTATAAAATTTAATCAAAGCAATCAATATTTTTTTCAAAATGATTCCATCTTCTTTTCTAAAATCTTTACTTCAAAATTTTATGAAGACCTCCAAGATGTAACAAAGCACTTTCCACTTCATGATATGAAATATCTTTTGCTGTATTTCTTGCGATGACTACAATGTCTAAACCACTATTAAACATGTCTTCCTGTAGCCGGTAACTTTCTCTGATCAATCGGGTTACATGATGTCTTATAACACTATTTCCTACTTTTTTACTTACCGATATGCCTAACCGGTTTCTTTCTGTATCGTTTTTCAGAACGTACATCACCAGATAACGGTTTGCATAAGATTTTCCTTTTTTATATACGTTCTGAAAATCTCTGTTTTTCTTTAATGATTCTGAATATTTCATCTAATATCCTTTGCCAAAAATTGATCATAAAAGAAGAAAAGACCACAAATATGTGGCCTATGCTGATAATTTTTTTCTACCTTTTAATCTTCTTGCAGCCAATACTTTTCTTCCGCCTGCAGTACTCATTCTGCTTCTGAATCCGTGAACTTTCGCTCTCTGTCTCTTCTTAGGTTGGAATGTCATCTTCATGTCACATACACCTCCTCTACAATTCAAACATATATTTTACTCAATGTTATGATAAGTCTACTTCAATAGCGACAAAACATCATTTTTATTTATATCAAAATAATCGGACAAAGTCAAGCAAAATCTCATAAAATAAGGCTTTTGCCAATATTTAGTTTTCCACTTTCTGTCATTTTTGTTTTTTTACCACTATATATATAAGGAAGAAATGCATTTTATCTATATATGGTATAATGTTATACACATAGAAAATTAAAAATTTTTCCACAGAAAACCCAGTATTTATGCCGTTTACATAAGTTATCCTCAATTTGTGGATAACTTGTGGACAATTTCTTGATAATGTCATCATAACTTGTGTATAAATGTGTACAAGCCTTATTTTTTCCGGTCTATAACTATTTTTCCATTATTAACAATAACTTCTAGTATATTCACATTAAGCGTTAAAACGCCCATATAGCCACTTTTTTTATCAACGCCCTATCCCCAGTCCTTCCACAATTAAACGTTGATAATTCCGCAAAAATAGTGTAGGATAGCATTATATAGAATTTTTTAGAGTTTTTTAAGCAGTTAAGATTAACTGCTATATTTTAGTGCTATCAGAAAACGGAGTTAGAAAATGGACAAGATTTTGGAAAAATGGGATGAAATTTTACAGACAGTAAAAACAGAGCATGATGTCAGCGACATTTCTTTTGATACCTGGATCAAACCTCTGGAAGTTTTTGGTGTTGAGGGAAATACCCTCTATATCCTTGTTCCATCTGAACAGATGACTTTAAGTTATATCTCAAAAAAATATTATCTTCCTTTAAAAGTAGCAATTGCTGAAATTATCGGAACCGAATATGAGATTCAGTTTATTTTACCGGAACAGACCAGGAATATCAGACCTTCCAATAATAAAGGAAAGAAAACACCGGAACCTGAAGCTTCCAAACGTTCCAACTTAAATCCAAATTACACATTTGATACTTTCGTTGTCGGCAGCAATAACCGTTTTGCACAGTCTGCCTCCCTAGCAGTAGCGGAATCTCCGGGAGAAGCTTACAACCCTCTTTATATTTATGGTGGTCCCGGACTTGGAAAAACCCACTTGATGCATTCCATTGGACATTTCATCCTGGAAAGAAATCCGGAAGCAAAAGTTTTGTATGTTACTTCCGAGGAATTTACCAACGAAGTTATCGAATCTATCCGTAGTGGTAACGCCTCTGCGATGAATAAATTCCGTGAAAAATACAGAACTATCGACGTTCTCATGATCGACGACGTTCAGTTTATTATAGGAAAAGAAAGTACACAGGAAGAATTTTTCCACACGTTCAACGCTCTCCACTCCGCAGGCAAACAGATCATTTTAACATCGGATAAACCGCCAAAGGATATGGAAACGTTAGAAGAACGAATCCGTTCCCGTTTCGAATGGGGACTTATGGCAGACATCGGAGCTCCTGATTACGAGACGCGAATGGCAATCCTTCGCCGGAAAGTGGAATCTGATGATATGTCCTTAAGCGATGACATTTTAAATTACATCGCAAATAATATTAAATCCAACATCCGTGAATTAGAGGGAGCTTTGAACAAACTCCTCGCTTACTCGAATCTGGAAAAAACAGAGATCACCATGGAGATTGCCAAGAAAGAACTTCAGAATATTATCACACCGGACAAGCCAAGAGAAATCACTCCTCAGCTTATCATTGAAGTTGTTTCGGAACATTTCCAGATTTCACTGGATCAGATGATCTCAAAAAACAGAAGTAATGAGATTGCAAGACCAAGGCAGATTGCCATGTACCTCTGTAAAACCATGACGGATATTCCATTGGATTCCATCGGTTCCTTACTGGGCGGAAGAGATCACTCGACCATTATCCACGGCATCAAAAAAATTGCGGATGAGTACGATTCCAACGAACAGACACGCAATTTAATTGAAACTATCAAGAAAAAAATCAATCCAAACTAAAGTTATCAACTTTTTTTTGAGTTATTAACAAAATTTTGTGGATAACCTGTTCAAATCGTGTTTAATTAATGTTTAAAGTTTTGGATAACCTACTTTTCAAGATGAATTTCAAATTTTTTCTGAGGAGGCTTAAAATTTTAATTCACATTTTATCCAAGGTTAATCCTCATGCTTTTCACATAGTTATACAGTCGGATTTTTCGGACAAGCCCTTATGTTTTCAAGGGTTGCAGGGTTATTCACTTATTCACACACACTAATACGACTACTTTTAATATCTTTTATTAATTATATTTATTTTGGCTTTCGCCAAGCAGGAAGGAGTTATTCACATTATGAAATTAATCTGTTCTAAATCAAATCTGCTTCATGGAGTTAACATTGTGTCCAAGGCTGTTCCAACCAGAACCACAATGGCAATCCTTGAATGCATTTTAATTGATGCTTCTGCTAATGAAATCAAATTAACAGCAAACGATATGGAACTTGGAATTGAAACTAAGATTGAAGGAGAAATTGCAGAGAGGGGAATCATTGCATTAGATGCTAAGATTTTTTCTGAGATTGTCCGTAAATTACCGGACAGTGATGTTGTGATCGAAACAGATTCCAATTTTAAAACTACCATTACCTGTGAGAAAGCAAAGTTTAACATTGTTGGAAAATCAGGTGATGATTTTTCCTATATTCCATTTATTGAAAGAAATGAATGTATTTCAATCTCCCAGTTTACTTTAAAAGAAGTGATTCGTCAGACAATCTTCTCAATTGCTGACAATGACAACAATAAACTGATGACGGGTGAACTTTTCGAGATTGAAGAGAATCAGTTAAAAGTAGTTTCTCTGGATGGACATAGAATTTCCATCCGTAATATTGAATTAAAGAATAATTACGATCATAAGAAAGTAGTTGTTCCTGGTAAAACACTTCAGGAAGTAAGTAAGATTTTACCTGGAAGTGCAGAGGAAGAAGTCAATATTTTCCTTTCAGAGAATCATATTGTATTTGAATTTGATGATACTACAGTTGTATCCAGATTGATCGAAGGAGAGTATTTCAAGATTGAGCAGATGCTTTCCTCTGATTATGATACAAAAGTTAAGATTAATAAGCGTGAATTATTAGACTGTATCGACCGTGCAACACTTCTCGTAAAAGAGGGTGACAAGAAACCAATTATCATGAATATCACAGATGGAAATATGGAATTAAAGATCAATTCTTTTATTGGTTCCATGAATGAAGATATTGATATCACAAAAGAGGGAAAAGATATCCTCATTGGATTTAATCCGAAATTCTTTATCGATGCACTGAGAGTCATCGATGAGGAAGAGGTTTCTCTTTATATGGTAAACCCGAAGGCTCCATGTTTTATCAAGGATGATGAAGGAAAGTTCATTTATCTGATTCTTCCGGTAAACTTTAACGCAGCCACTAACTAAGAAAGGCAGAAAGATGATCACAGTAAATATCAGAGAGACGGATGAATTTATCAAACTGGGACAGGCTTTGAAAAAAGCAGGTCTTGTAGAATCCGGAGTAGATGCAAAGTTTTTTATTCAGGATGGACAGGTAAAATTAAACGGCGAGACAGAGCTTCAGCGTGGAAAAAAATTATACAATGGAGATGTTGTTTCCTTTAACGGCGAGACAATTCAGATTGTAAAATGATCATAAAGTCAATTGAATTGCAGAATTTTCGAAATTATGAAGATTTAAATATTTCATTTGATGAGGGAACCAATATTTTTTACGGGGACAATGCGCAGGGAAAAACGAATATCCTTGAAGCTGCATACTTAAGTGGAACAACTAAGTCCCACAAATGTAGTAAGGACAAGGAAATGATCCGTTTCGGGGAGCAGGAGTCCCATATCAGAACGGTTGTTGTAAAAAAAGATAAAGAATATCAGATTGATATGCATTTAAAACACAATCGTTCCAAGGGAATAGCAATCAATAAAGTTCCGATCAAAAAAGCCAGCGAGCTTTTTGGAATTCTCAATATGGTATTTTTTTCGCCGGAGGATCTGAATATTATCAAAAATGGTCCGGCGGAGCGCCGCAGATTTCTGGATTCTGAATTATGCCAGTTGGATAAAATATATTTGTCAGATCTTACAACTTACAATAAAATTTTGAATCAGCGTAACAAATTATTAAAAGATATGGTTTACAGACCGGATTTAAAGGATACACTTCCGGTATGGGATATGCAACTGGTAGAAACTGGCAGGAAAATCATTCGGCGAAGAAAACAGTTTGTTGATGAGCTAAATGAGATCGTGCATGATATTCACTATCGGATTTCCGGTGAAAAAGAAGATCTGCTTTTGCAGTATGAACCAAGTATTGAAGATATTTTTTTCGAGGATGAACTTTCCAGAGTCAAAGAGAGGGATATGCGGCAGTGTATGACATCGGTGGGACCGCACCGGGATGATCTTCTTTTTTCCATCGGTGAGGTGGACATCCGGAAGTTCGGTTCGCAGGGACAGCAGAGAACTTCTGCGCTGTCCTTAAAATTGTCAGAGATCGAACTGGTCAAACGGTCCATTCATGATACACCGGTTTTGTTGCTCGATGATGTGTTGTCGGAACTTGACAGTAACCGGCAGAATTATCTGCTCAACAGTATTCATGACACACAGACGCTGATCACCTGCACAGGGCTGGATGAATTTGTAAAAAACAGATTTCATATCAACAAGATATTTAAAGTTGTGCAGGGGACTGTGGAAGAGAGAAAAGAAATATAATTGCATTGTACATATTTTTTTATGTGCAGAATGGAGGAATAAATGGGTACAGAAAACGAATATGGTGGAGACCAGATCCAGATTTTGGAAGGACTTGAGGCTGTTCGTAAAAGACCGGGTATGTACATCGGTAGTACATCAGCCAGGGGCTTACATCATCTGGTATATGAGATTGTAGATAACTCAGTAGATGAGGCACTTGCCGGATACTGCAAAAATATTGAAGTGATCATAAATGAAGATAACTCTATTACCGTAGAAGATGATGGACGTGGTATTCCGGTCGACATCAATCACAAAGCTGGAAAATCCGCATTGGAAGTCGTATACACTGTACTTCATGCCGGTGGAAAATTTGGCGGTGGAGGCTACAAAGTATCTGGTGGACTTCACGGCGTAGGTGCGTCAGTTGTAAATGCACTTTCCACAAAGTTAAAAGTTGAGGTTTACCGTGAAGGAAAGGTTTATTTCCAGAGTTACAAGATCGGTAAACCGGATGAACCGGTGAAAGTGATCGGAGAATGCGGCGAGGACAAGCACGGAACAAAGGTTACTTTCTGGCCGGACGGATCGATTTTTGAAGAGACCGTTTTTGATTATGATACGTTAAAACAGCGTCTGCGTGAGACGGCCTTTTTGACAAAAGGTTTAAGAATCGTGCTGACAGATTTAAGAGAAAACCCGGCGAGAACTCATGATTTTCATTATGCCGGCGGTATCAAGGAATTTGTTACTTACTTAAACAAGAGCAAAGAAGCTTTATACCCGGAAGTCATTTACTGTGAGGGCAGTGGAAATGGTGTCTATGTGGAAGTTGCTATGCAGCATAATGATTCCTACAATGAGTTGACGTTAAGTTTTGTCAATAACATTATCACACCGGAAGGTGGTACACATCTTGCCGGATTCCGTAATGCATTGACGAAAACATTTAATGCTTATGCAAGAGCGAATAAATTATTAAAAGACAGTGAACCGGCATTGACGGGTGATGATATCCGTGAAGGACTGACCGCCATTATCAGTGTCAAGATCGAGGAACCTCAGTTTGAGGGACAGACCAAGCAGAAACTGGGTAACAGCGAAGCCCGCGGTGCGGTGGATTCCATTGTGAGCGAGCAGCTTACTTACTTTTTAGAGCAGAATCCGACGGTTGCCAAGACAATCTGTGAAAAATCCCTTCTGGCGCAGCGTGCGAGAGAGGCTGCAAGAAAAGCGAGAGATTTAACCAGAAGAAAAACAGCACTGGAGGGAATGTCTCTTCCGGGAAAACTGGCAGACTGTTCTGACAAAGATCCAAAGAACTGTGAGATTTTCATCGTTGAGGGAGATTCCGCCGGCGGTTCCGCTAAGACTGCGAGAAGCCGTGCAACCCAGGCAATCCTCCCACTTCGTGGTAAGATTTTAAATGTCGAGAAGGCAAGACTGGATAAGATTTATGGAAATGCTGAGATCAAAGCGATGATCACTGCGTTTGGTACAGGTATTCATGAAGACTTTGATATCAGCAAACTTCGTTACAACAAGATTATCATTATGACGGATGCCGATGTCGATGGTGCCCATATCAGTACATTAATGTTGACATTCCTTTATCGGTTCATGCCGGATTTGATCAAAGAAGGCCATGTATATCTGGCACAGCCGCCACTATACAAGATCGAGAAAAATAAAAATGTATGGTATGCCTACAGTGACGATGAGTTAAATGCAATCTTAACGGAAATCGGACGTGATGGAAATAATAAGATCCAGCGTTACAAAGGACTTGGTGAGATGGATGCGGAGCAGCTCTGGGAGACGACCATGGATCCGGAGAAACGAATTTTAAAACGAGTCATGATCGATGATGAGAGTACTTCTGAAATTGATATTACGTTTACAACTCTGATGGGAGATAAAGTAGAGCCGAGACGTGAGTTTATTGAAGAAAATGCGAAGTATGTGCAGAATCTCGATATCTAAGATTGCATGTGTTAGAAATTATATATTACTGCAAATGTAGTTTGATAAAAAATAGAAAGTTTATTTATAATATAATTGCAAATGTAGTTTAATTAGAGAAATGCAGATTTTTAACCAAAAAGAATTTGCAGGAATGAGGTAAATAGAATGGATGACAAAATTTTTGATCAAATCCATGATGTCGATCTGAAAAAAACAATGGAGACATCCTACATCGATTATGCGATGAGCGTTATCGCCCAGCGTGCATTGCCGGATGTAAGAGATGGTTTGAAACCGGTACAGCGTCGTGTACTCTACTCCATGATCGAATTAAATAATGGACCGGACAAGCCACACAGAAAATGTGCGCGTATTGTCGGTGATACCATGGGTAAATACCATCCACATGGAGACAGTTCCATCTACGGAGCATTGGTCAACATGGCACAGGACTGGTCTACAAGATATCCGCTTGTTGATGGTCATGGAAACTTTGGTTCCGTCGACGGTGACGGTGCCGCTGCAATGCGATATACAGAGGCAAGACTTAGTAAAATTTCCATGGAGATGCTCGCGGACATCAATAAAGATACCGTTGATTTTGTACCAAACTTCGATGAGACTGAGAAAGAGCCGACGGTGCTTCCTTCCCGCTATCCGAATCTTCTGGTAAACGGAACAACCGGTATTGCTGTCGGTATGGCCACAAACATTCCGCCTCACAATCTGCGTGAGGTGATTCATGCTGTCGTAAAAATTATCGACAACGAAGTGCTAGAGGACCGGGGGACAGATATCGAAGAACTTTTGAGTATTGTAAAAGGTCCGGATTTTCCAACCGGAGCGATGATTCTTGGAACAACCGGAATTAACGAAGCTTATCGCACCGGACGTGGAAAAATCAGAGTTCGTGCGATCACCAATATCGAACCAATGCAAAACGGTAAAAACCGTATTGTTGTGACTGAACTTCCATACATGGTCAACAAAGCAAGACTGATCGAGAAAATCGCAGAGCTTGTAAGAGATAAAAAAATTGATGGAATCACGGATCTTCGTGATGAGTCTGACCGTCAGGGTATGCGTATATGTATCGAGCTGCGCCGTGATGTAAATCCGAATGTGGTTTTGAATCTGCTCTACAAACATACCCAGATGCAGGATACGTTTGGTGTTATCATGTTAGCCCTTGTGGACAATCAGCCGAAAGTATTAAATCTTCAGGAAATGTTAGGCTATTATCTGGATCACCAGAAAGATGTTGTGACCAGAAGAACAAAATACGATTTAAACAAAGCAGAAGAACGCGCTCACATTTTGGAGGGCTTACTGATCGCGCTTGATAATATCGATGAAGTGATCAATATTATCCGAAGCAGTGCAAATACACCGGAAGCAAAAAATCGTTTGATCGAGAGATTTTCCCTGACAGATGTCCAGGCACAGGCGATCGTCGATATGCGTCTGCGCGCACTGACTGGTCTGGAACGCGAGAAAATCGAAGCTGAGTATGCAGAGTTGATGGATCGTATTGCAGAGTTAAAAGCAATTCTGGCAGATGAGAAAAAACTCCTTGGTGTTATCCGTGAGGAAATCCTTTTGATCGCAGAAAAATACGGTGATGAGCGAAGAACTTCCATCGGATTTGACGAGTATGATATTTCCATGGAGGATCTCATTCCGGTAACCAACACTGTGATTGCAATGACAAAACTTGGCTATATCAAGAGAATGAGCCTTGATAATTTCCGTGCCCAGAACCGTGGCGGCAAGGGAATCAAGGGAATGGAGACAATCGATGAAGATTACATCGAGGAACTTTTGATGACAACTTCCCATCATTACATGATGTTCTTTACCAATACCGGTCGTGTATACAGAATGAAAGCATACGAAATTCCGGAAGCGGGCAGAACCGCGAGAGGTACTGCGATCATTAACCTGTTGCAGCTTCAGCCGGGAGAGAAAATTACCGCAGTGATCCCAATCAAGGAATATACCGAAGGACACTATCTGTTTATGGCAACTAAGAATGGTATTGTGAAGAAAACACCGATCACCGATTATGCGAATGTCAGAAAAACAGGACTTGCAGCCATCACACTGCGTGAAGATGATGAATTGATCGAAGTGAAAAAGACCGATAACGAACAGGATATTTTCCTTGTGACAAAATACGGACAGTGTATCCGTTTCAATGAGAGAGATGTCAGAAGTACCGGAAGAACCTCTATGGGTGTGATCGGTATGAATTTGACGGATGGAGATAAAGTTGTCGGAATGCAGATGGAATCCCAGGGCGAATCACTGATGATCGTATCTGAAAAAGGTCTTGGAAAATGCACACTTGCATCTGAATTTACAGCCCAGAACCGTGGTGGTAAAGGTGTGAAATGCTATAAGATCACAGAGAAAACCGGAAATATCGTCGGTGTGAAAGCAGTCAATCAGGATGATGAGATGATGCTGATCACAACGGAGGGAATCATTATCCGTATCAAAGTCAGTGATACGGCATTACTCGGAAGAGTTACTTCCGGTGTAAAACTGATGAATCTTGCGGATGATGTCACAGTTGCAAGCATTGCAAAAGTACGTGAGGACAAATCCCTCATGGAAAATACAGATGAATCTGAACTTGTCACAGAGGAAGAGGAAGCCAAGAGTGCTGCGGCTGCAGCAGAGGCTGCGAAAAAAGCGGCAGGTCAGATGACAGAAACGGATGATGAATTAATGCAGGAATTATTAAGCCGTGCTGAGTCTGATTCGGAAGAGGAATAAAAAAATATTTTGACCGCAGTGATACAAAGACTTCACTGTGGTCTGGACAGTAGGCTGCCACATTTTTATGTAGCAGCCGATTTGTCTATCTAAAAACAAATTATTTTTCATGATAACAAGCCTGATTTGAAAAAAAGGATGTTCAATTTTGATTATTTGAAAAATGAATGATGTCAACACAAAAATGAAAAACAACATATGTTATCAAGAAATCCATAGTGCAAATGTGGATAACGTGTTGCGAAAATCCAACTTCCGTGGAAAAATTTCATTGTCATAGCAAAAACTTTCGTTTATACTTTTGCGTAAATATAGAATACATGAGTTTTAAAATTGTAGTAAAACTCCAATAGAAAGTAGAACAACAGGGGGAATGAAAAGTGCCGCAAAATTTTTATGAGTTAGTATGGATTTTTATTATTTATGCATTTATCGGATGGTGCACAGAAGTATCTTATGCAGCATTGGACCGGGGAATTTTTGTAAACCGGGGATTTTTAAATGGACCGTATTGTCCAATTTACGGATGTGGAGTGGTGATTGTTGTAGCTGCTTTGACTCCGCTAAAGGACAACCTGCTGATATTATTTGCGGGTTCTTTCTTACTGACTTCCATTTTGGAATACATTACCGGATTTATTCTGGAGAAAGTATTTCACAATAAATGGTGGGACTATAGCAATAAGCCGTTTAATCTTCACGGATATGTATGTTTGAAATTTTCCATCTACTGGGGACTTGCATGTACATTCATTATGGATGTGATTCATCCGATCATTTACAAAGGAATCACCATGATTCCACATATTCTGGGTGTTGTGCTGCTCTGTATTATCATGTCGGCTTTCGCTGTTGACTGCGGTGTTACTGTTACTACAATTTTGAAGTTTAACAAGCGATTAAAAGTTATGGATGAAATGGCTGCGAAAATACATAAATTATCCGATGAAATCGGTGAAAATATCTACGAAAATGTGACAACTGCAGTAGAAAAATCGGAGGAGTTCCAGGAAACACATGAGGAACTTCTCACAAAAATTTCAGACAAAAAAGAAAATATAAAAGAGATTCCAGCAAATGCGAAAGCAAGGATCGAAGAATCTGCTGAGTCAACAAGGATGAAACTGGCGGAAACAAAATCATCCACCAGAGAAAAAATAGTACTCTCTGCGGAGGAAAGAAAAGAAAGAATTGCAGAGTCTGCAGAAAATGCAAGAGAGAGATTTGCTGAATCGACCGAAGCAGCAAAAGAGAAAATTGCTGCATACAAAGAAAACAGAGAAGCAGCCCGACTTGCAAAACAGAAAGAAAAAGAAGAGCTCGAGAAAAAGTACAAAGAATTATTTGCAGAGAAGAATTTTGGTTTCAAGCGTTTGATGAAGGCGTTCCCAGATATGACTTCCCGTGAACAGAATGAATCTCTGGAGAAATACAAGAAATACTTTAACATCCGCAAACCGGATCATAAGAAAGATGAATAGGAAAATATATATTAAATTACAAATGTAATACAATTATCGGGAGAAATTAACATGATCAGAACAGTCAATACAGAGGATATCGTAAAAAATATAAAAGAAATGTGTATCGAGGCAAATCATTATCTTTCCAAAGATATGGATAAAGCCCTGAAAGATGCCACCGCTTCTGAAAAATCAGAACTTGGTAAAAAAATATTAAATCAGCTTCAGGAAAACTTGAAAATTGCAGATGAAGAGATGATCCCAATCTGTCAGGATACCGGAATGGCAGTTATTTTTCTGGAAGTCGGACAGGATGTTCATTTTGAGGGAATGGCAGTCGAAGATGCGGTAAACGAAGGTGTCCGTCAGGGATATACGGAAGGCTATTTAAGAAAATCAGTCGTTGGTGATCCTATCATCCGCGAAAATACGAAAGATAATACCCCAGCGGTGATTCATTACAGCATTGTTCCGGGAGATAAAGTGATAATTACAATGGCTCCAAAAGGATTCGGAAGTGAAAATATGAGCCGTGTGTTCATGCTAAAACCAGCTGATGGAATTGAGGGTGTAAAAAATGTAATTCTTACAGCAGTGAAGGATGCAGGACCGAATGCCTGTCCGCCAATGGTTGTCGGAGTTGGTATTGGCGGTACTTTTGAAAAATGTGCGATTTTAGCAAAAAAGGCGTTGACCAGACCGGTGGGCGAACATTCTGCTATCCCATACGTGAAAGAGTTAGAGGAAGAAATGTTAGAAAAAATCAATCGGCTTGGAATCGGACCGGGTGGACTTGGCGGAACAACCACTGCTCTCGCAGTGAATGTGAATACTTACGCGACACATATTGCAGGACTTCCGGTGGCAGTCAATATCTGCTGTCATGTGAACCGGCATGTGGTGAGGGAAGTGTAAGAAAAAACATATCACTACAAATGTAGTTTTTGAATTTTACAGTCATAAATGAAGAAAATATAAATTTAGAAATGGGAGCGCAGAATATGGACAAGCATATTACAACACCGATCACCGGGGAAGTGACAAAAAATTTAAAGTCCGGTGATTACGTTTACATAACAGGAACCATTTATGTGGCAAGAGATGCTGCACACAAAAGAATGATCGAGGCATTGGAGCGTGGCGAAGAACTCCCGATCGACATCAAAGATTCCACAATCTATTACATGGGACCATCCCCGGCAAGAGAGGGACGTCCAATAGGTTCTGCAGGACCGACAACTGCAACCAGAATGGATAAATATGCGCCAACTCTTTTAGATCTCGGAGAAAAGGCGATGATCGGAAAAGGAAAACGTTCGAAAGAAGTCATTGACGCGATTGTCAGAAACCATGCAGTTTACTTTGCAGCAGTCGGCGGAGCAGGGGCGCTTTTATCCAAATGTATCACAAAATCTGAGATCGTATGTTATGAAGATCTTGGAGCTGAGGCAATCCGTAAGCTCCAAGTGAAAGATTTCCCGGTGATCGTTGTCATTGACAGTGAGGGAAACAATCTGTATGAGACAGCAATCAAAAAATATTGCACGTTGGAGTAAAATGAGAACAAAAGAATAAAAAAATTGGAAGAAAATATAGCATTTCAAGTCACTGGATATGTGGATGGAAAAAGCAAAGGAATTCTGCGGTGCAGTAGAGGTTATGTACGAGAAATAACATTTGAAGCGTAATTTTTTATCATTTTTGGAGGTGTGTTCATGCAGACAGATCCATTTAAAGAATATCTAAAACAGCAGGAGCCAGATAAAAAGTATAAAGGTTATGCATGGCAGACTGCGATTGGATTGCAGGCAGTCGATGGATTGAAGCCGTCCGAATATCTCGTTGATGCAGCAATTCAGAATATTGAAGGTAAAATTACGCTGGATGAAGTAAAAAATTTATTAGATTCTTACTATGAAGAAAAACCACAGAAAAATCATGACAGGACAGAAGAGGCTGATAAAGTTTCCATACGCATTGCGAAAATACTTTCGGAACATGCATTTTCTTTTACACCAAATGAGTATATCTCAATTCACAGAAAATTATTTACCGGAATATATGACCACGCAGGAAAAATCCGTGATTATAATATTACAAAAAAAGAATGGGTGCTGAATGGAGCAACTGTTATTTACGGAAGTGCTTCTGAACTAAGGAAAACGTTAGAATATGATTTTATGAAAGAGAAACATTATAGTTACAAAGGATTATCCATGGATGAAATCATTCACCATCTGGCAGTATTTGTTGCAAATTTATGGCAGATCCATATATTTGGAGAAGGAAATACAAGAACGACAGCCGTATTTTTTATCAAGTATCTTCGAACACTTGGATTTGATGCAACGAATGATATATTTGCGGAAAATGCATGGTATTTCAGAAATGCATTGGTTCGGGCAAATTATAATGATCTGAAACATGGGATTCATGAAACAACAGAGTATCTGGAACTGTTTTTGCGAAATCTGTTGTTGGATGAAAAAAATTTATTACAGAATCGTCTTATGCATGTTGATTATAAGGAAATGCTTGTGAGAGAGCCAAAAATAGAATATAAAACATCAGAAGCGAACATTGAAAATAGAAAAGTGAACATTCAACTGGAAAAAGTGAATATTGGAATGTTTGGAGAGAAAATTTCCGGTATTTCAAAGAAAACAATACAGCATATGGAACAACTGTGTGATTCCTTTGATAAAAATGAAATATTTGGAAGAAGCAGGGTTGAAGAGGTAACCGGGTTAAAAAATACAAGAGCATCATTGTTCTTAAAAGAACTACTCGAGAGAAATATCATCCAAAAAGTAACCGGACATGGAAAAGGAAAATACACATTTTTTATAAAGGAATAGTGAAATCAGGGGGAGTAGAGGTTATGGGAACAGTGGTAGTACGTAATTCTGTGGCAAAGAGAGTGATTGTCACACTCATGCCAGCAATCAGTTTTTTGTGTATGTTTGGTTTGGCGGCAATCAGTGTGAACTTTCTGGAATATGGATCAACAGCAGATAGAATTGTGGGATATATCGGAGTGTCCTGTATCATTCCGATGATAGTTTCAATACCGTTTATTTTTAAAGTAAACAGGGAGAAAACCGTATTAGATATCAATACTTTCTATGTAACGCCATTTGTAGGAAGAACAAAAAATATCCCGGTTCAGGATGTAAAAGTATGCACCATTGGACGAAGAAAACAGATCCGATTATTCGATGAAAAATCAAATCTGATCTGTAAATATAAAAGTACTCAGGATAAAGAGCAGATCATTTTAAAAACGTTGCAAAAAGCAGGAACTTGTACATTTACATTTTCCGTCAGAAACGGAAAACAGGTTGTCGTAAAAGGTAGTGACAGAATTTTTACCGATTATCTTGCAACGGGAGAAGTTTCCAAGACAATCAATAGCTATAAATCGTTATACTACGTGCCACAGACCTCCTCTGTATCGGACAAAAAGCAGGAGCAGGACAGTCAGTTTGACCAGAATATAAAAAAGCAGATTGAAAAAAACAGAAAAATATTCCAGATAGCACAGATTGTGAGCCTGATTATTTTTTTAAGAGGAATGTTTATGCTGGCTTTTAACACTCCTGGTGGAACAAGTGGCAAATTGGCGGTCATTTTCTTTTTCGGTGGAGTTATTGGAATGTTACTGAGTAAATATCTTTGCCGCAGAAAAGAATTTGAAATCACAAAGCCGACGTTCTATCGTGTGGAAGGGACTGCTGTCAATGAAAAAGATTTTGCATTCAGATCTTCCGATTCGGATCGTCACCTGATTTATGAATTTCGGGATAAATATGGAGTGAAACATCAGCGGCCATCGGACAAAGTAAACGCTTCGGACACTGCATGGGGATTGGGTGTTGGCGAAAAGAAAATCTTATGGTACAGTCCGTTTGTTCCATACTTACTGGATCAGGAGCCGTTAGAGTTTAAAATGTTCATGGATAGACGAAGACTTACCCCGGGTGAATGGATCAAACGGCATCCTATCCTGACCGTGGGTTGTATCGCTTTCATTGTATGGATTGGTTTTCGTGGATATAAGTTTGGAAAAGCGCAGATTTTTATTTACACACATGACGGAAGAAACTTAAAAACAGAGTGGACAGCGCGTGATGCTGTCACAGATGAACAGACAAATACAGCGGTGGAGGCTGCAGGAATGGAGCGGGAAGAACTGGAAAAATGGTTGAAACAGTCCTTCTATCCATATTTTTATGTGAACAGTACCAGCTTTGGAGAGTTTGATGCATTTGATGTGGAAAATTATGCGGACGTCATGGGAGAGGATAAGGTGGAAGCTATCCGGGAAAATATCTCCGATTATTGGGGAATTCATGACAGAAAAAGCCTTATGAAAACAACCGATTCCCTGTTACAAAAAGGCGATAAATATACTTATGCACAGACTTTGGAAAAATTAGGGGAAGAGGCGCTGACATTACCGGAGGACAGTATCTATTATACATACAAATTGTATGCCCCAGATGAAATGTGCAAATATCTGGGAACTTATTACGCATACAATAACATTGGGGATGCAGGAGTGGATGCATGGGACTATTGCAGATGCATCCGGTTATTTGCATTTGGCTATATATGTGGTTATATTTCGTATGACGAATATCTGATTCATGCCGCACCGCTTGCAGTCTATCTGCAGAATGAATATGATTCCTGGGAAACAATGTATGAGAGTTATTACTACGGTTATCTTATTTTTGCAGGAAGAAATAAAAACTCAAGCAGCAGCGTCATCTATAGTGACTATAGATATTACGAGATCATGGCAGATAAGACAGAGATTCCGTTTCGGACAGAAGAGAGATAATCTCACAACGGGAATACAGGAGTATTATTATGAAAATCGGTATTATATCAGACATACACAGCAACATTTACGCTTTTAAGGCATGCACAGAGTATATGGAAAAACACAAATGTGACGAGTACTTCTTTCTTGGAGATTATATTTCCGATACACCTTACACAAGAGAAACCATGGATTATCTGTATGAATTTATGGAAAACCATACCTGTTATCTGTTAAGGGGCAATCGTGAGGAGTACATGCTCACACAGCAGGAAGCCAGAAAAAAGAAATGCACAGAGCAGATGTGGATAAGTAACTCAGCAAGTGGAAACCTACTCTACACTTACGGGCAGCTTGTGGATAAAGATTTTGATTTCTTTCGGAATCTTCCAATCACATTTATTTATGAGAAAGCAGGTTATCCGTCCATTACCTGTTGTCACGGATCACCGGCGAGCAGCAGGGAACTCTTGCAGTTGAATGAGGATCCGGTAAAACAATGGTTAGAAAAGATTGACACTGATTACATGATCTGTGCTCATACGCATTATCCGGGAGAGATGACATACAAAAACAAACATTACTTTAATTCAGGCAGTGTTGGAATATCCATTGATGATGCCGGATATGCACAGTGCATGTTGTTAGAGTCCGGTGTGGAAAATGGAACAACAATATGGAAACCTCAATTTCTGAAAGTACCTTATGACAATCAGAAAGTTGCACAGGATATGATCACCGGCGGACTGCTTTCCATAGCACCGTGGTTTGTGAACAGCAACATTCTGACAATCCTTACCGGAATCGACTGTTCAGCCAAAATGGTTGAGTTGGCAGAAAAACTTGCGTTAGAGGACAATGCTCAGACAAAGTGGCCGCACATTGATGAAAAATATTTTGAAGAGGCAGCCGTATATTATAAAATTCCGGATTACCGTGCCAGAAACAATGAAAAGGAACGTTAGAAAAAAGATAACATTTGCAGAACAAACACCATTAGATATAAATCCGGAAAAAAACAGGAGATGATGAAAATGAATATAAGAACTGCAACATTACAAGACATCGACCAGATTGCGGCAGTAGAAAAAGAGTGTTTTCCGGCAGCAGAGGCGGCAACAAAAGAGGAATTTGAGCAGAGACTTTCACATTATGCAGATCATTTCTGGCTGATGTTTGAGGATGACACATTAATCGCATTTGTTGATGGTATGGTGACAGATCAGGCAGATCTGACAGATGAAATGTATGAGAATGCATCCATGCATCAGGAGGATGGAGCATGGCAGATGATATTTGGTGTCAATACGCTCCCGGCATACCGGAACCACGGCTATGCCGGAGAACTTTTAAAAAGAGCGATCGCAGATGCAAAAGACCAGGGAAGAAAAGGTCTTGTCCTTACGTGCAAAGACCGGCTGGTGCATTACTATGCAAAATTTGGTTTTGAAAATGAAGGAGTTTCAGAATCTGTGCATGGAAATATCGTGTGGAATCAGATGAGACTGAAGTTTTAAAGTTCAAGTTGAATTCATGTAGATATCAGGAAAGACAGCAGGAGCGGATCAGTATGTTTTGGGAAAAGAAAACAAAAATAAGAAAACATATCATTTTTTATGGCAGAGTTCAGGGAGTAGGGTTCCGTTATTATGCAGTACAGAAAGCAAACCAGCTCGGACTGACCGGCTGGGTGAAAAACCTATATGACGGCAGCGTGGAAATGGAAGTAGAAGGCGAGGAACCGCTGATCGACCAGCTGATTATTTTTTTGCAAAATCGTACCTACGTCTGGATTGAAAATATGGATGCAAAAAGCATCCCACTGGAACATGATAACGGATTTTACGAGAGATAAAAGAAGATATAATATGCAGATGGCAGTTATGCGGATGCATGTTTGATGATAAAAAATTGAAAGAAAGTAAGGAGTGTGACAGATATGCCATGTACAACAATTTTAGTAGGAAAAAAAGCAAGTTATGATGGATCAACCATAATCGCAAGAAATGATGATTCAGGATCCGGGCATTATACTTCAAAAAAACTTGCAGTGATCAAACCGGAAGAACAGCCGAAAATCTATAAATCGGTCATTTCGCATGTCGAAATCGAGCTTCCGGAAAATCCGATGCGCTATACTGCAATGCCAAATGCAGAAGAGGGCGAAGGTATCTGGGCAGCCTGCGGAGTGAATGAAGCACATGTCGGAATGACAGCAACCGAAACGATCACATCCAATCCAAGAGTTCTCGGAGCTGATCCGCTTGTAAGATATCAGCCTGCAAAAGACGGAAAAGAAGAAATTCCTGGAGGAATCGGGGAAGAGGATATTGTATACATTGTACTTCCATACATACACAGTGCAAGGGAAGGTGTCAAACGTCTTGGCAGCCTGTTAGAACAGTATGGTACTTATGAAATGAATGGAATTGCATTCCAGGATGCAGATGAAATCTGGTGGCTTGAGACAATTGGCGGACATCACTGGATCGCACGCAAAGTACCGGATGATGTTTATGTCATGATGCCAAATCAGTTTGGAATGGATCAGTTCGATCTTGAGGATGCACTTTCAAACCAGAAAGAATATATGTGTTCCGCCGATCTGAAGGAGTTTGTTGAAAAATATCATTTGAACCTTTCGCAGGATGGAACGTTTAATCCAAGAGATATTTTTGGCAGTCATGATGACTCTGATCATGTATACAATACACCGAGAGCATGGTATATGGCACGCTGCCTGAATCCGAGTACAATGAACTGGGATGGACCGGATGCAGATTTTACACCACTTTCTGATGATATTCCATGGTGCATGGTTCCGGAGAAAAAGGTGACGATCGAAGATGTGAAATACGTTCTTTCTTCTCATTTTCAGGGAACACCGTATGATCCGTATGCATCTTATGGAGATAAATCCATGAAAGGTGCATATCGTGCAATTGGTGTAAACAGGACAGATTTCTTAGGAATCATACAGATGAGACCGGATGCAGGAGAAGACAGCCGGGCAATCGAATGGGTAGCATTTGCTTCAAACGTATTTAATACAGCCGCACCGTTCTACATAGATGTAGAGAAAGTACCGGAGTATTTTTCCAATACGACCGGAGATGCTTCAACAGATAATTTTTACTGGGCAAGCAGGATGATCGCAGCCATGGCAGATGCTTCTTATAGTAAATCCATTTTCCATATTGAACGTTATCAGGAAAGGGTCATGTCAAAAGGACATGAATATATCAACCAATATGATGAACTTCTTGCGAAGGAAAGCAACGCAGAAAAACGCATGCAGCTTCGTCAGGAGGCAAACCAGACGA